>JAESFX010000039.1_pt1:5000-290389 | contig 290389 bp, 272 predicted proteins | sample 9269501 | NCBI WGS metagenome assembly JAESFX01 (sample SAMN14515570, study PRJNA621655) | algae metagenome | isolation source: Desmonostoc geniculatum HA4340-LM1 and co-occurring heterotrophs from cave... | place: USA: Maniniholo cave, Kauai, Hawaii | collected 2009-07-28 | reverse complement strand
CGATCAATGCTGCCTGATGGACATGAATACCGTGGCGCACGCTGGCGACGAGGATCTCGGTGGCAAAGTCGTAATTGTCATAGACTTGCTTGATATCGGCGATCAGCGCCATACCGTCGAAGCCGTTGTCGTCATGGCGTCCGACGAAAGGCGACACGAACGTCGCGCCTGCCTTGGCTGCAAGCAGAGCCTGGTTGGACGAGAAGCACAAAGTCACATTGACCATCGTGCCATCGGATGTCAGCGCCTTGCAGGTCTTCAAACCGTCGATGGTCAGCGGCACCTTGATGCAGACATTGTCCGCGATCTTGCGCAGTATCTCGGCCTCTTTCATCATCGTTTCATGATCGAGCGCGACCACTTCGGCAGATACTGGGCCGTGGGTCAGCCCGCAAATCTCACGCGTCACTTCTATAAAGTCACGCCCCGACTTTGCGATCAGCGACGGATTGGTGGTCACGCCGTCGAGCAACCCCGTCGCCGCCAGTTCCTTGATATCGGCAATTTCCGCAGTGTCGGTGAAGAATTTCATTTGGGTGTCCTGCTATTGGGATTCGGTCAATCGCCTCTTGGCAAAATGCCGTTGCAAATGACAGCGCCTATTTGAGCAGCCCGAACACCCCGATCAGCACCGGATCGTTGGTCTTTTGCGGGTCGGCGCGGATGCCCGCTTCCTCCAGCCCTATCGCCGCCCAGATGCTGTCGTCGGCTTTGCGGGTGATGTCCTGCGCCAATGCGGCGATGTCGAAGCCGGTGACCGAGCGAACCGCCTGACCGATGACCTGATCGTCGAACAGGCGGAGGCCATCGGAAATTCCGGGGAGCATCGAGTCGAGTAACGCCGTCCCCATTTTTCCGCGCAGGAAGGTGGTTGCCGCTTGCGGGCCACCGCGTACCAGCGAGGCTGCATCTTCGATGCTGATAGTACGGACGGCGTCGGCAACCAAAGGTGCGGCGCGCTCGGCACCTTTTTCGGCGGCGCGGTTGAGTTGGCGTTGCAGGCGGTCACGAAAAGTCCGGCTTTGCAGGACGGCAGAAAGGATTCCGCTGCCGCTATTGCCGCCAAAGCGGTCGGGCAAGGCGATGCGCGCGACCGAACTGTCGTAAAAGCCACCGGGCTGAAGCAGCAGCGCAAAAGCATTTTGCGAGGAGAGCGTCAGCAGGCGGCGGATCGCTTCGGTGAGGCTGAAGGCGGGGAGGCTCTGACAGCCGGAAAGTGCGAGTGTAGCAAGCGCTGCACCGGATAACAGTATGTGGCGGCGGGTGGTGGTCATGGGCGGCTCTCCTCTGCTTGGGCAGTAACATGAGAGGGGTGCGTTATCCATCGGATAAGACGGTGACGTTCCGCATTTGTTTGCCTATATCCACATGATGAATCCCGCCCCCTCCCGTGTCCGAGTGGTCCTGCTGACGCAGGCGATAGGCCCGCTCGATTACCGGCTGCCGGAGGGGATGGAGGCGAAGCCGGGATGCGTCGTCATCGTCCCGCTCGGCCCGCGCAAATTGCCAGGGGTGGTTTGGGACGAGCATGTGTTCAGCGATGATGCGGTCGACGCCAAGAAATTGCGCGCCGTGCTAGAGGTCGTCGAATGTCCGCCCATCGGTTCGGGATTGCGGCGGCTAGTCGACTGGGTGGCGGATTATTATCTCACGCACCATGCTGCCGTGCTGCGCATGGTGCTGGCTTCGTCTGCCGCTTTCACCGCGTCGGGGACCATCATCGAATATCGTCGCACCGGGTTCGAGCCCGCCCGCCTGACTCCGCAGCGCGCGGCGGCGCTCGATGCGCTAGAGGACGCGCAGGGGCTGGTGCGCGAGCTCGCGGCGGAGGCGGGGGTGAGCGACGCGGTTATTCGCGGGCTGATCAAGGCCGGGGCGTTCGAGCCAGTGACGATCAGTGTCGATACGCCCTTTCCCGAACCGCAGGCAGACTTCGCAGTGCCCGAACTCAACGCCGCGCAACGCACTGCTGCCGACGCCATGACAAAAGCGGTGCGCGCCGGGGGCTTCGATACTTTCGTGCTCGATGGGGTGACCGGATCGGGCAAGACCGAAACCTATTTCGAGGCGGTGGCCGAGGCGATCCGGGTAGGCAAACAGGTGCTGGTCCTGCTCCCCGAAATCGCGCTCACCCAACCCTTCCTCAAGCGCTTCGAGGAGCGCTTCGGCGTCGAACCTGCGGTTTGGCATTCGAACATGCGCTCGACGCAGCGGCGGCGGGCTTGGCGTGCGGTGGCCGATGGCAGCGCCAAGGTGCTGGTCGGCGCTCGATCGGCCTTGTTCCTTCCGTTCAAAAACCCCGGCCTGATCATCGTCGATGAAGCGCACGAGACCAGCTTCAAGCAGGAAGACGGCGTGCGCTATCACGCCCGCGATGTTGCGGTGATGCGCGGGCGGTTCGAGGGCTTTCCGGTGGTGCTGGCCTCGGCCACGCCTGCCTTGGAATCGCGGCACATGGTCGCCATCGGTCGCTATAAGGGCCTCGAAATCCCGTCGCGGTTCGGTGCGGCAAAGATGCCCGAGATCAAGGCCATCGACCTGATCCTAGATGCACCAGAGCGGCAGCACTGGATTGCACCGACCCTGCTCAGGGCGCTGGAAGAGCGCATCGAGCGAGGTGAGCAGAGCCTGCTGTTCCTCAACCGCCGCGGTTACGCACCGCTGACCCTGTGCCGCACCTGCGGACACCGTTTCCAATGCCCAAACTGCACAAGCTGGATGGTCGAGCACCGCCTCGTCCGTCGCCTTGCCTGCCATCATTGCGGCCATGTGATGCCGCCGCCCGACGAATGCCCCCAATGTGGCGAAAGCGACACCTTGGTCGCGTGCGGCCCGGGCGTCGAGCGCATCTGCGACGAGGTCAACCGGTTGCTTCCCGAGGCCCGGACGATTGTTGCGACTTCGGACACGCTCTGGTCGCCCGAAAAGGCGGCGGAGTTTGTTGCACGGGTGGAGGGCAAGGCGGTCGATATCATCATCGGCACGCAATTGGTGACCAAGGGCTATCATTTTCCCGAGCTAACGCTGGTCGGCGTAATCGACGCCGATCTCGGCCTTGAAGGCGGCGATTTGCGCGCTGCCGAGCGCACCTTCCAGCAGATCGCCCAAGCTGCGGGCCGTGCGGGACGTGGAGAGAAACCCGGCGAGGTCTTCATCCAGACCCGCAATCCTTCGCATCCCGTCATCGCAGCGTTGGTCGCAGGCGACCGCGATGCTTTTTACGATGCCGAAACCGAACAGCGCAAATCGGCGGGTGCTCCGCCCTTCGGCCGTTTTGCCGCGATCATTATTTCGTCGGAAGACGAGCGTGAAGCCATTGAGGCCGCGCGTGCAGTCGGCGGTGCCGCGCCGCAGGCCGAAGGCATGTATGTTTACGGTCCCGCCCCTGCCCCGCTGGCGATGCTGCGTGGGCGTTACCGGCAGCGGTTGCTGGTGCATGCGCAACGCTCGGTGGAGGTGCAGGCCATCATCCGCGAATGGCTTGGCAAATTGCAATTCCCGCGCGGGGTGCGCATAGGGGTGGATGTGGACCCGTACAGCTTCCTGTAATCTGACAGCTTGTAGTTGCGCCACCGTCTTATAGTGATAATACAGTAGATCGATGTTGTTCAAAAAAGACAATCCTGCGCCAGCGTCCGATATCGACAGCCGTCTTGCGGCTTTCGATCAGGCTTATGCGGGGTTGTTTCCGAACGATCCAAGGCCCTGGGAAGCACCGCCTCCGCCGACGCCGCCCGAAAAACCTCCGCGCAAGCCTTTGTGGGGCAAGTCGCGCTGGTGGTGGTTCGGGCGGATTTCAGCAGGGGTGCTGCTGCTTTTCATCCTGCTGATCGCCTGGCTGGCAATCACCGCGCCAATGTCGAAATCGCTCCAGCCCATCGCCCCGCCGCGCATCACGCTGCTGGCGTCGGACGGCACGCCGATCGCCCGCAACGGCGCAATTGTCGACGAGCCGGTCGATGTCACCAAATTGCCGCCGCATGTCGTGCAGGCTTTCCTTTCGATCGAGGACCGGCGTTTCTATTCGCATTGGGGCATCGACCCGCGTGGCCTGGCGCGCGCCGCGTGGTCGAATTTTTTCGGTAGCGGCATCACGCAGGGCGGCAGCACGATTACGCAGCAGCTCGCGAAATTCACCTTCCTGACCCCCGAGCGCAGCCTGACGCGCAAGGGCCGCGAGATGCTGATCGCCTTCTGGCTGGAGGGGCGGCTGACCAAGGATGAAATACTCGGACGTTATCTCTCGAATGTCTATTTCGGCGACAATGTCTACGGCCTGCGCGCCGCGTCGCTGCACTATTTCTACCGCCAGCCGGAAAATCTGACGCTCAGCCAGTCGGTAATGCTAGCGGGACTGGTGCAGGCGCCGTCACGGCTGGCGCCCACGAAGAACCCCAAGCTCGCGGCAAAGCGCGCCAGGCTGGTGCTGAACGCAATGGTCGCCAATGGCGTGCTGACCGAGGCCAAAGCAAACGCCGTCCCCATTGCCAAGCTCGATGTCCGGACGCGCGAGACCATTCCCACAGGCACCTATTTCGCCGACTGGGCAATCCCGCAGGCACGGCTTTTGACCGACAGCGGTTATGCCGACGTGCGCATTACCACAACGCTCGACGCCCGGCTGCAGAATATCGCGCGGCGGGTGACTTCGGTAGGTGGTTTGGGCAAGGCACAATTGGCGCTCGTCGCGATGCGACCAAATGGCGAAGTCGTGGCGATGATCGGCGGGCGTTCCTACAAGGATTCGCCGTTCAACCGCGCCACACAGGCGAGGCGCCAGCCGGGGTCGACCTTCAAGCTGTTCGTCTATCTCGCCGCGCTGCGTTCAGGGATGACGCCCGATTCGCTGATCGCCGATACGCCGATGAACGAAGGAATGTATCGCCCCAAAAATTCTGGCGACAATTATCGCGGCAACATTAGCTTGAAAGAAGCCTTTGCGCGGTCGAGCAATGTCGCGTCGGTCCGGCTGTACCAGCAGGTGGGCGGCGACGCCGTCGCGCGCGCGGCGCAGGATCTGGGGATCAAAAGCCAGCTCAACCTCGACCCGAGCCTCGCCCTCGGTAGTTCGGGCGTGACCTTGCTCGAACTCACCGCCGCCTATGCGGGCGTTGCCGCCAATGCCTGGCCAGTCGAACCGCATGCGGTCGAACAGGAGGAGCAGGGCTGGATCGAATGGCTGTTCGCCGGCCCGCGCAGTTTCAGCAGTCGCACGCATGGCATGCTGCTCGACCTGCTCGGCGCTACCGTCAGCGAAGGCACTGGGCGCGCGGCAAGGCTCTCGATCCCGGCATATGGCAAGACCGGCACCAGCCAGGACAATCGCGATGCGTTGTTTGTCGGCTTTGCGGGCGATCTGGTGGTCGGGGTTTGGATCGGCAATGACGACAATAGCCCGTTGCGCGGCATCAACGGCGGCGGCTTGCCTGCGCGTATCTGGCGCGATTTCATGAGCCAGGCCGTAAAAGGAGCAGCGCCGAGAGCCGCACCGAGACCAGTGCAAAAGCCGGACCCCGAAGGTCCGGTCGAGCCGTTCGATCTACCCGAACTGCCCGACATTCCAGTAGATATCGAAGGCACTAATGTGCGCGTGAACGAAGGTGAAGGCGTTACTATCGATACCGAAGTCGGCGGCGTGCCGCTGGAAGTCAAGCTGGGCCGCGAAGGCGTCGAAGTGCAGCAAAACCGAAGCGAAAATCCGCCGCAACGCTGATGGCCGGTTGATTGCATCCTACTTTTATGGTCGAAGTCAGCATGCGATTTTTCCTGGCTTTCCTGCTTCTCCTCTCGCCCCTTTACTTGTCGCAATCGCGCGGCGACGCGACCGATATCGCCGCCGCAACGCGCAGTGTCGTGCGCATCGCGGTGTTCAGTTCGGCGGATGGCCAGCGCACGCTGATCGGCCATGGCTCGGGCGTTGCGGTTGCGGGCGACAAGGTCGTCACCAACGCGCATGTGGCCGAACCTGCGCGTTTCGACGAAAGCGTGACTTTCACCGTCATCCCGTCGGAGGGGAGCAAGACCTATAGCGCACGGCTAATCGCCTCTTCACCGGGCAAGGATCTGGCGCTGTTGCAACTGACCGAGAGCGGGCGGCTCATTCCGGCGAGCTTTTTTTCGGGGCTGGTCGGTGATGGTAGCGACGTCTTCGCCATAGGCTATCCCGCGAATGTCGATATTGCGCTAGAACAGAGTGAAGAAGACGTCCTGCGTCCCTCACCGCCCGTCAAAACACGCGGCAGCATTTCTGCAGGACGGACATCTAAATCGGTCGAATCGCTGCTCCACACCGCGCCAATTGCACCGGGCAACAGCGGCGGGCCTTTGGTCGATGCCTGCGGACGCGTAGTGGGCATCAACAGTTTCGGAGCAGTGGCCGATGGTGGCGGGGCCGAATTCTATTTCGCTATCTCGGTGCGCGAACTGGTGACTTTCCTCGAAGGACACGGCGTCACGATCAGCTCGGCTAATGGAGAATGCCGCTCTGTCGCCGAACTGACGCGCGCCGAGGCAGAGCGGGAGGCGGCCGCGCGGGCCAAAGTCGAAGCCGAGGCGCGTATCGCCAAGGAATTGCGCCAGAGCCGCGAGGGCAAGGCGCGGAGCGATGCCGAGCATGATGTGATCGGCGCGCGCGAAAATCACCTGGCATTTGCTTTTCTCCTGCTCGTGCTTAGCGCCGTCGCGGGGGGTGTAGCCTGGCAGCTTCACGAACGCGGCCAGCGCCAGCGGTTCAAAACTGCCGGCAGCATCGGTGTGGTCGCTTTGGTTGTGGCGCTCATCGCTTTCTTCACCCGCCCCTCGTTCGACGAGGTCGACGAGCGCGTCCGTGCAGCGATGACCGAAGAGATCGAAAAGGAGCAGAGCGCGGCCAAGCCGGTCGCCGTGGTTGGCACCGGCAAGCGCCGCTGTGTCATCCAGCCCGAGCGTAGCCGGATCACGGTGTCCGACACTGCCGATGTCCTGTTCGACTGGTCGAAGGACGGCTGCATCAACGGGCGAACGCAGTATCTGGAAAACGGCGGCACATGGACACGCAGTTTCGTCCCCAACAGCGACGCCCAAGTGTCTTTTGTCAGCTACACGCCGGAGAGCAGGACCTATCGTATCGAACGCTACCTGCTCGGCATGGACGGCATGGAAAAGGCGCGCGAAGCGCGTCAGCGTTATGATGTGAAGTCCTGTTCGACCTCGCCGGAAACACGCCAGAAGATCGACAATATGAACAAGGCAGTGCGCGAACTCGTCCCGTCATCGCCAAACGAAATACTGGTATTTAGCTGCACCGAAAGCTGATCGATGGATTGTGCATAAGGCGGTTGTGGTTATGGTAGCGGTATGACCCGCTTGCTGCCGCTGCTGACCTTCTTGGCCCTGCTCGCTGGTTGCGCGCAGGGCGTCGACAATAGCCGCGTCCGCGTGGACGTGATCGAGGACCGACCGCGCCCTTTCAATATATCTGCCTCCCCCTTGCCGCTTGCGTCGGCCTATCTGCGCGCTGCCACCGCACAAGGTCTGGTCACGTTCGACAGCAAAGGTCGCGTTGCGCCGGGCCTTGCCAACCGGTGGATCGTCACTGACGACGGGATGAGCTACATTTTCCGGCTCAACAAGACGCGCTGGAACGACAAACGTGAAGTGACGTCGGACGAAGTCGCTGCGCTGCTCAACACGCGAATCGGCGAGTTGCGCAAAGGCCGGTTCGTCTCCGAACTGGCCGTCATCAACCGGGTTGTGCCGATGACCGGTAAGGTCGTCGAAATCCGGCTCAAGGCCCCCATGCCCTATCTGCTCGAAATGCTGGCACAGCCGGAGTTCGGGCTGGTGCGCAGGGGGCATGGGTCGGGGCCGATGCAGGCCGAAAGGCTGGGCGACGCAATGCAATTGCGTTTGAAAGGCCTCGATGAAAAAGGCGATCCGATACTGCCGCCCGAAACCGTCACGCTGCGCCGTGGCGGGGCTTCATTGGCGCTAGCACGTTATGTCGAGGGACAAAGCGACCTGGTCGAAGGCGGGCGGTTTGAGGATTACATCCTGCTGGACGCCGCCGGGATAAATGCGGGCGATATCCATTTCGACCCTGTGCCGGGCCTGTTCGGCCTGCTTTTTGTCGGTGAAGGACCCTTCATGTCCGATCCGCAAAACCGCGAGGCAATTACCATGGCCATCGACCGGCCCAAATTGCTGACTGCATTCGACATCGTCGCATGGCGCGAGGCGTTGACGCTTGTGCCCGAAAGCCTGCCCAATCGGCTCGATACGCCTCGCCCTGCCTGGACGATGCAGCAAATGCCGGAACGGGTGAATAGCGCACGGTCAACGATAACGCGGTGGAAGAATGGCAATGGCCCAGTCCGCACATTGAAGGTCGCCTTGCCGCGTGGCTATGGCGGACGTATTTTCTTCGCGCGGCTGCGTGCCGACATGGCCGCCATCGGCCTCGATATCGAACGGGTGACGCTGGACCGTCCGCATGATCTGCGCCTGATTGACCGCACTGCCGACCAGTCGAGCCCCGCATGGTACATGGATCAGCTATCGTGCACGGTCAGCGCGATTTGTAGCCTCGATGCCGACCGGCTGGTGGCAGAAGCGCGCATGGCGGGGAGTATCGAAGCCCGTGCGCAACTTTTGCAGCAGGCAGAGGCCGAATTGCAGACGGTCCGGAACTTCATACCGCTCGCCAATCCCCTGCGCTGGTCAGTAGTGCGGCCGGGATTGTTAGGACATTTTGCAAATGGCCGTGGTTGGCATCTGTTGCAATATCTGGGGCGCGATACGACATAGGGGGTCAGAACCCGGCAAATGCGCCTTCGAGGTTTGAGGCCATTTTGTTCAGTGCAAGGCGGCGAGCCGCAGGCTTAGTGGTTCTAAGTCGAGGCTCGCCAACGCAGCAATGGACAAAATGGGTCAAATCCGAAGGACGTCAAAATGGCTTCGATCTCGAAGCGAAGTGGCCTTGCAGATAGAACCACTATCAGCGGCGGCCACTTCCCTCCGATATCTTCGCCATTTTGACGCCTCGAAGGCGCATTTGCCGGGTTCTGACCCCAAAAGGAGTTCGACTGATGCCGATTTCGCAGGAACAGTTCAACCAGATGGCCAAGGATTTGCCCGGCATGGGAACCGATCCGCATTCGGTGCGCGCGCGTGTCGAGGCCATGGAAAAGCTGCTTGAACGCTCGTTCGTGATTCCGGGCACGAAAATTCCTTTCGGGCTCGATTCAGTTATCGGTCTGGTGCCAGTGTTGGGCGATGTCGTGACCGCTGCGATGGGCGCTTACATGGTTTGGGAAGCGCGCAACCTTGGTATGTCGAAATGGCACCTAATGCGCATGGCGGCCAATGTCGGCGTCGATACTGCCTTGGGCGCGATCCCGCTGGTGGGTGACGCTTTCGACCTGGTTTTCCGTTCGAACAGCAAGAATTTGCGGATCATCAAGAAGCATCTAGACAAGCACCATCCTGGCACACGCATTATTGAGGGCTAGCGGCCACGCCAGACCTTTACTACCGCCTTGGCGGATGCGCCTTGCACAAAGGCCGGACAACGGCGGGGTTTCATGTCCTTGCCAAGGCAGATGCGCACTTCCTGCAGCCAGCCCTTGTCATTGGTCTTGACCCGTATCGCATTGGCTGGAAGCCCATCGTTCAGTTCGGCAAAAGCCTGCGCAATCCCCGCCGCCGTCAACGGGGTACCGCGCTCGACCTGCCGCGACAGCCGGTCCATTTCGGGAAATTCGACTGCATCGAATAGCAGTTTCGCCGCGCCGAAATAGGCCTCGGGTGTCTTTGCCATACAGGTGCCGTGTTTCGCCCATTCATGCTGGATGAGCTGCGGCGAGGGCGTCAAGCATATATTCTTCGCGACGACCTTGCGGGACAACACGCCAACATTGCGGCAATATTGCGGATAATCCGGGCCCTTCGCTTCGGGCCAGAGACCGTGCAGGACAAAACCGAAATCGCCGATTTCGCCTGAACATTGATAGCGCATTGCAGGGTCGCGCTCGCGTCCGCGACAATATTCACGGCTCCAGCTCAAAGCGAGGATATAGCCGTCTATGGCTGTCCGCCGGACCTGCCCGGGCTCGGGCAGTTCGAGCGCTGGGCGCGGCAGGAACTTGGGGGCACGGCATTGCCAAGCTTGCCCATGGACTGATGAGGCGCACAATAGCGCAAGGCCGAGAACGCTAAGCCTGAGCAAAATCAAGACCGATATCAGCGGCGGGCGCGCTTTGCGTCAACCGACCGACCGAGATGTAGGTTACCCCTGTTTCGGCCTTGGCGCGGATCGTTTCGAGGGTCACGCCTCCGCTAGCCTCCGTCGGCACGCGACCTGCTACCAATGCAACGGCCTCGCGTAGTTCCGTTACATCCATATTGTCGAGCAGCAAATGCGTAGCCCCCGCTGCCAGACCCGGCTCGATCTGTGATATCCGGTCGACCTCGAGGATGATGCGTTCGACGCCAGCCGCCTTTGCTCGCCGCACTGCTTCCGCGACACCACCTGCGACGGCGACATGATTGTCCTTGATCATCGCTGCATCCCACAGCCCCATGCGGTGGTTGGTAGCTCCGCCCATCCGCGTTGCATATTTTTCAAGCACGCGAAGCCCTGGAATGGTCTTGCGCGTGTCGAGCAGGGTGCAACCCGTGCCCTTAATGGCATCGACATATTTTCGGGTGAGTGTTGCTATACCCGACAGGTGCTGCACCGTGTTGAGCGCCGACCGTTCCGCCGTCAGCATCGCCCGTGCGTTACCGCGAAGCTGCATGAGGTCGGTTCCTGCGGCAACCTGCTGCCCTTCGCCGATCAGCACTTCGATTTCCATCGCCGGATCAAGATGCCAGAAAAACGCTAAAGCGAGCGGCAACCCCGCCACAATAATCGGATCGCGGCTGTCCATCACGCCTGCAAAGCGCATGTCCGCCGGAATGACGCTTTCGGAAGTCACATCGCAAGCCGACGGGCCTAGATCCTCTGCCAGGGCGGCGCGGACGAAGGCCTGCGAATCGAAACCAGGCAGATCGAGGGTCATGGCCGGTGTCCAGAAAATTTGACAAAGTTGAGGAAGTTGAGCCCATGTCCATAGGGGGGTCGGCTCTCCGCAACAGCCCAGCCGGTCGGGAAGGAGAAAATCGGTAGCCGAGGCATCGCGTCCATTATCCCAGCTAATCTGAATCATCGCCTGTAGGAAAGCGGAAACTGTTTCTGGCGCGGCGGGCACAAAGAGCCGCTTATGCCGTTTATCGAAAAATGCTTCATGCACCGGCTGGCCATGATAGAATTTGCCATCACTCAAACGGAGGGCAGCTCCCCAAGCTGTCAGCACAAATGACCGCATCATTCCTTTCGCGCGGCGCAGGCCAGGGCAGCAATGCGCCGCTGTTGTGGCTTGCCCTGCTTTTCGCAACCATCACCTACGCGGCAATTTCGACCCGCGCTTTATTGAACCCTCACGAAATAAACTATTTGATCGACATGAAGCGGATTTTGTCGGTGCTACTTGGTGCCGCCGTCCTGTGGTTCGCCTTGCGTGCCGCCGAGCGTTATTCGGCGCAGAGAGCGGCAGTCCAGGCAGTAGCCATATTGCGCGTTTCGGCGCTCGGTATAATCGCGCTACTTATAGCGCGCGAGCTTTACGATGTAATCGAGTCGGACAAATTTGCTGCCAGCCTAGCGCTCAACATACGCTTCATACTGATCTGGATCGGCTATTTCGCGGCGGCGGTGGCGGGCTTTATGGGATTCAGTTACTATCGGCAATTGCAGACAGTAAAAGCACTCGGCACAGCTAAAATTTTTGCGGATAGTGCCAACTACCGCAGCGAAATGAAAAAGCTGCTTATGGTTCTGCGCGAGGAGACAGGCTATGAGAGCGCCGATATCGATCTCCGCCCCGACGCCGAAGCACGGGCAGAACGCCGGGCGAAAATCGACCGTCTGTTGGCAAAGCTGTAGACAGAAAGTTCAGCTTAACACGGCTAGCTGCCCTCTTCGAACCAAATAAAGCCGCCACCGGGTTTACCGTCCCAGCCGGACATTATTTCCTGTATTTCTTCGACATAGACTCTGGCGTGCGGCCCGGAGCCGTCGAGCCATTCCGGCTTTTGAAGTTCGGGTGCCTGCCGTAAAGTGTCGATAGCCTCTGTTTCCGCTGCAGTCTCGTCGGACGCATTGACCCAACGAGTTGTGTAAAAGCCCATCAGTTTAATGGCATCTTCTTCTTTCCATCGAAAGTTTTCGCCCCGTAATGAGAGCTGATAGACTGGCATTAAACCCGCCCCAGATCGCCTTTGCCGACCGTTCCGCTCGCCATGGCGAGCATCCGGTCGAGGCTCTTTTTCGCCGCCACGCGCACGCTTTCGTCCAGCTCGATCTGCGGTTTCAGGTCACGCAGCGCCAGATACAGTTTCTCTATCGTGTTGAGCGCCATATAGGGGCAGATGTTGCACGCGCAGTTGCCATCGGCACCGGGCGCGCCGATGAAATTCTTGGTCGGCTCGGCCTTTTCCATCTGGTGGATGATGTGCGGTTCGGTGGCAACGATGAGCGTGTCGCCTTCGAGTGTTTTCGCGAATTGCAATATGCCGCTGGTGCTGCCGACATAATCGGCGTGGTCGATGATGTGCGGCGGGCATTCGGGGTGCGCGGCGACCGGAACACCTGGGTGCTGCGCCTTGAGCTTGAGGAGTTCGGTTTCGGAGAAGGCCTCGTGCACAATGCACACGCCGGGCCATAACAGCATTTCGCGTCCGAATTTGCGGCTGAGATATCCGCCCAAATGGCGGTCGGGGCCGAAGATGATTTTCTGTTCCTTGGGGATTTGGCTGAGGATCGTTTCGGCGCTGCTGCTGGTGACGATGATGTCGCTCAATGCCTTCACCTCGGCGGAGCAATTGATGTAGGTAAGGGCGATATGGTCGGGGTGCTTTTCTCGGAAGGCCTTGAACTTGCCGGGCGGGCATGAGTCTTCGAGAGAGCAGCCGGCGGCGAGGTCGGGCAGGATGACCGTCTTTTGCGGTGACAGGATTTTCGCGGTCTCGGCCATGAACTTGACCCCGCAAAAGGCGATGACATCGGCATCGGTCTCGGCGGCGCGCTTGCTGAGTTCGAGGCTGTCCCCGACAAAATCGGCGAGGTCCTGAATCTCGGGCTTCTGGTAATAATGCGCTAGGATGACGGCACTGCGTGCCTTCTTCAGCCGATTGATTTCGGCTAGCAGGTCGAGACCTTGCAGATTTTCACGGGGCGTGGGGGCGTTCATTTATTTGCTCCAATTTCGCCAAAGGCGTTTCAAATTTTAAAACGCGAAGGACGCAAAGATTTTCAAGAGGTCGTTCTAGAGGATGACTGTAAGTCCACAATTGCCATCTTCAAAATCTTTGCGCTCTTTGCGTTAAACATATTACTGTCCAGCGATCTCGCTCAGCGGCGTCGATTCGTCCCAGCGCGTTGTCACATCCCCGCCCATCTCGTCGGCGAAATAAGCCTCCACTTTCGCATCCAGCCCTGCCGCGCGTAACGGGGCCTGAAAATTCTGCGCTATCGCGCGTTTGAAGGCGTCACGGGCGAGACGCATGGGGACGGGGCTTTTAGCCTGTCGCACCAATTCCGCCTGCCCCTTGGCGCGATTGGCATCGTCGAGGACATCTTCGGCGTTGGTAAGCGCGGTCAATATACCGCCTTCGCCATATTCCTGGATCGAGTTCAGGTCGATCTGCGGCGGCGCGACTTCGATTGGCGGAATGCGAACGCTCAGCGTCTTGCCCGGGGCGTCCCAGCGGACATCGTCTTCGGTCAGCTTGGCAAGATCGACCTCGTACCGCACCAGGCCTTGCATGATGAGGGTCTTCTTTGCCGACAGACCGAAGCGTTGCTGCTCGCTGGTCACCACCGCTGCATAGTTGGCGGCGAAAGCGGAGAGGCGGTTCTGTTCGCGTATGCGTTCGAGGCTAGCGCTGGCGACAGTTTGTGCATTGGGGCCTTCCTCGCGCCCGCTCCACCAGAAAAGCAGCGCGACGATGGCAAGAAGGCCAAGTAGCGGATAGAGAAACGGACTTTGCTTCATGGCCACAACATAGACCGCTGCGGCACGGTTACAATGGCTTCCCGCGCGCTACATTCCGGGAGGCGTTGGTCCGAACTCGAGACCGGGGACATTCGCGGCGGGATAGCCAGCTGTCACCGCAGCATAGATCGCGTCACCGATTGCCGAGTAAGCGACCAACTTTGCCAGCGGAATGACCGCAATTACGGCGAGCGTGCCCCAATACCAGGCCGGATGCACGCTGCCCCTATGACGCATATCGCGGACCATCCCGGCGAGCGGGAAGACAAGGCCCGCCAGGACGGCAATGTCGAAGGCATAATCGCCCATCAACGGCGACGGCAATATACGTCCGAAGGCCGGCCCCATGATCGCCGCCATTCCACAAATATGCAGGCGCTTGTGCCAGTCGGTCTGGCGACGCAGATGGATGGCGAACGCGGTGAGCGATGCAAAACAAAGCAATGTCAGCGGATTCGCGACAAGGAAATGCTGCGGCCGGAAGAAGAAGGGGGCACTGCCCTCCCTGACAACGTGAAGGGTAATTGCGAGCCCCATCGCGACAAGCAGCACGATCCAGACTGCGCCGACCCAGCCCAGTTTGCGGTGCAGCGCGATCGGGCCTGCCGTGGCGAGCCGTGCTTGCGTCACGAAGAGAGCGACCCAGCCCATGAAGGCGAGGCCGTGCAGATGATACAGCAAGGGTTTGGCAAAGGTCGAACGGCCCATTGCCAGATGCAGCGAAAAGCCTGCCACAATGACCACCCCCATTGCCAGCGCGGTTCGCATGAAAAAGCGGTCTTCGGAAATTTCGCCGGGTGAAGCCGGAGCTATCGTCGCCATATACCCTCCCCGATAGATGTGTCGAGGTGCTAGCATCTGACCTGCAACCGCTCAAGCTGCGCAATATGGCTAGACGAGGCTCCAGCTATCCCCGTTAACCGCCGCCCTGCCCTGCTTTTGCAGGTCGACAAGATGCGCAAGAACGCTGCGTCCCGCCGCGCCGGTAAGGCGAGGGTCGAGGCCCTTGTACATGGCGGCAACCATAGCGGGGATACGACCTTCGCCCTTGCCCAGTAGCTTCAATATCTGCGCCTCGCGTTGCCGTCTGTGGCCGATCATGCCGCGCACAAGTTGCCTGGGCTTTTCTACCGCAGGGCCGTGCGCGGGGTAATAGACCCGGTCGTCGCGGTCGTAGAGCTTCTGCAAACTCGCCATATAGGCGCTCATGTCGCCGTCGGGCGGGCTTACTACGCTGGTCGACCATTTCATCACATGGTCGCCCGTGAAGAGAGCGCCGGTTTCGACGAGTGAATAGCAGAGATGGTTTGAGGTATGACCCGGCGTAGCGACCGCCTCAATCGTCCAGCCGTCGCCCGAAATCTGCTCGCCATCGGTCAATATGCGGTCGGGTGCGTAGTCGGGGTCGAATGCGCTATCGGCGCGGGGGCCGTCATCCTTCAGCACGAGCGGAGCGCAGCCGATGATCGGCGCGCCGGTTGCGGCTTTCAACGGTGCTGCCGCGGGGCTGTGGTCGCGATGAGTATGGGTGCACAGGATGGCCGTGACTTTCGCATCGCCTATTGCGCGCAGGATAGCGTCCACATGCCCCTCGCCGTTGATGTCGGCGGGGTCGCCGGTGCTCTTGCCGCTGCCCGTCGGGCCGGGATCGATGATCGCCACATCGCTGCCAGCCCCAACTACCCAGGTTTGCGTGCCGGTATAGGTGTAAGGCGACGGATTGGGCGCAAGTACGCGGCGCACCAGTGGCTCGTGTTGCTCGGTTTCGCCTGCGTGGATGGTGTCGGGCCAGCTCATTGCACCTATGTGGCACGCGGCTGCGCAAAGAAAAAGGGGCGGCTCTCGAAAACCGCCCCGTCCGGACCATGAAAAGGGGAGCTTACCTTGTCCGGGAAAAGTCGCCCTGTCAGTCGAGCCTGTCCGTTTGCGCTTCGAGCTTGCGGATCTCTTTTTCGAGCTTTTCGATCACATCCTTGCGGACGCTTTCAGGCATGTCTTCCGACCTCAGTTCGCTTTGCGCTTCGCGCAGGCCCTTGAGCGCCTCGATCCGCGCCAGTTTCGCCTGGCCCTTGCCGCACATTACGATCTTGATCGACGATTTGTTCTGGCCGTCGAAGCCGTGGACATTGGTCGTCACCGGCTGTCCCTCGCGGCAATTCTTCGTGACTTCGCGGATGTCGATTTCGGGGATATACATCGGAGCCATTTTCAGCGCGCGGACGCGGTGGATGTCGGCCATACGGCGTGCCATATCGGCGGAGCGGCGGGCGGCATCGGCCTGGATGCGCGCGATGTCGGCAGAATGGCGCGCCTTATCGGCGGCGCCGCGATGCTTTTCGGATTCTTCGATCCATTTTTCGGCATCGGCAGCCGATTTTTCCGCCTCGTCGGCCATCTTGTCGAGTTCGGCGTCCGATAGCTCGTTGTCGGTGCGGAAGACGAAGGTCTTGCCGTCGCGTTCCAGCTTGCGGACTTTTTTGCCGTCACCTTCCTCGCCGATAATATCGACGGTCTTGCCGTCCTGGTCGATCTTGATGATCTTGACCTTTTTGATGATCTTCTTTGGCGCATCGGCAGCGTCTGGCGCGGCAGGCGCATCGGGAGCGGCGGGTGCGTCGGGAGCGGCCGGAGCCTCCTGCGCAATCACGGCGGGCACCACGGTTGCCGTCAGCGGCAGGATGACGGCGGCAGCCGCAATAATACCCAGCTTGCCGAGTGCGCGGCGCTTGAAGCTCGCGTCTTTCATGGTCAGTCTCCTCAGTCTTTCGATTATTGTTTTGGGGGAGTTTAATGCGGTGGCGAAGGTTGGCACGCCATCGAAGGCATTGCGCGCCAGCGCCTGTCCGTAAATCGCGCGTTCTTCTGCGCCCTTGCCGACCAGAACACGGGCATCGCAGGCGGCTTCCTGGTCGAAGCGGAAGGCGCTCCAGCTCATCCATGCAACAGGGTTGAACCATTGCAGGCAGAGGATGATGAAGGCGAACAGGTTGGCGAAAAGGTCGCCTGATTTGTGGTGCGCCATTTCATGTGCGATGGCGAGTTCGCGTTCGGCGGGCGAATAGGTTTTGGTGAAATCCTGCGGCACCGCGATGTAGCGTTTGAACAGGCCGAAGGCGAGCGGACCCGCCACCTGATCGGACGCGACGACGCTGACGCCTTCGATATAGGCGATTTCCTCGGCTTCGGAGAGCAAATCGTCGCGCATCGAAGCGTAGCGGATCATCTGGATGATGAAAAACAGGGCCGCACCGCCGAGCCAGACGGTGACGCCAAGCGCGGTGAGATCGACCGCAGCGACTACGCTTTTGCTGGCGGCATTTACCACCGTATCGGGTGCCGACACACCGGCAAGGATTGAATCGCGCACGGCATCGCTTACGCCAAGACCGCTTTCACCAACCGGCACTGCCTCTCCTTCGAGGCTCGGCATCAGCAAACGCGCAGCCGGAATGAGCCACAGCGCATAGGCAACGCCTGGGCCGAAAAGCTTGGCGACAGGGCGGCGCACCAGCAATATCGCGCCCATCAACAATGTCGTGACCAGCAGGCTGTCGAACAGCCAGGTCTGCATGAACTCCCCACTCATGACTTCATCTCCCTCAGCAATTTCTCGATCTCGCTTATTTCGGCATCGCTCAGATTTTCCTGCTCTGCGAGATGCGCGACAAGCGGCATGAACTTGCCCCCGAACAGCCGGTCGACCAGCCGTTTCGATTCATGAGTGACATAATCCTCGCGCTCGACCAGCGGCGAATACAGGAAGCGGCGGCCATCGGCTTTGTGCTCGACGGCGGCCTTCGAAAGCAGGCGCGAGAGCAAAGTCTTCACCGTGGGCAGCGACCAGTCGCGATCGTCGGGCAACCGCGCAGCGACATCCGTCGCGGTGAGCGGTGCCTGCTCCCACAGGATTTCCATGATAGTCAGCTCTGCGTCGCTGATCCGTTCCAGACTCATATCACAATCTCCGATTACAGACGTAATCGATTCGATTACAGATGTAAACGTCGTTTGTGCGTTCTGGACTGCATTTTGTCGAACAACTTTACAGGTGGAAACAAAGTTAACAGCAGTATAACCAGCTATCTTCCTGATTTTGTTATGTGATGCAGAATTGGCATGGCGGGTGCATATTGTTTGGTGTTCAACACACCCACCCACGAGCAAGGACGGGCGGGCTGCTACTGGTCTCGCACCGCCCGTCCTGGCTTACTCTCTCCCAAATCGACAAAAAAGGGCCGGAACCCTCGCGGATTCCAGCCCCCTCTCGACCCGTTCCGGGGTTTTAGATGCGGAAGCGCAGACTCGCGCCCATATAGCGGTCGGCATCGCGCGGGATATGCAGGCGTTGGCCGGCGCTGGTGTTCAGCAGCACATAGCTTTCATCGGTGATATTCTTCATGATGAAGGTCAGCCGCCAGTTATCGTCAGCGTCCGAATAACCGACGCTGGCATTCCACAGACCGTAGCTTGCAATCGGTCCGCTTTCGCCCAAGTCGGAGAACTGGCTGCCGACATGATTGAAGCTGGTCCGCAGATAGACCTTGAAGTCCGAACCGAAGGCCGCGAAGGGCGTTTCATAAGCCGCGCCGATGTTCCAGCTCCACTCCGGTGCCAGCGGCAGCCGCGTGCCATTGCGCGCGTCGGGGGCATTGGTCAGCGGGTTCGGGTTGAACCGGCGGACCTTGGCATCGGCATAGGCAAGGCTGGCAAAAAGGTCCAGGCCATCGACCGGATTGGCGAGCGCGTCGATTTCGAAACCGGTGCTGCGCACGCTGCCCGCATTGGTCAGGTTGGTGACCACTGCACCGTTCAGAAGTACGAAATTGTTCGCTTGGAAACCGTCATAAGTCACCTGAAATGCGGTGGCGTTGAGCTGGATGCGGTTGTCGGCAAACCGGCTCTTGATCCCCAGTTCGAACGAATCCGACGTTTCCTCGTCGATCGGCACCGAATTGGTCGGAGCGTTGTGGTTGAAGAAGACGTTGAATGCAGGCCCTTTATAACCGCGCGTATAGCTGCCGTATAGCATCACATCGTCGCTCGGCTTGACCGTCAGCACCGCTTTTCCGGAAAAGTTGCTGTTGCTCGACGAACCGGTCGACAGAACCGTGCCGTTGCCGCCGCTGGCAATGGTCCCGCCCGCAGGCGCGCCCGAGATACCAGCGCCAGTTGCGGGCAACCCATTGGTGCGGTTCACGCCGGGCGCGCGGCGGTGGACGTAGTCGATCGAATCGTGCGTCCAGCGCAGACCTACCGTCAGGCCGATCCAGTCGGTGAAGTCATAAGTCGCCTGACCGAACAGCGCATAGTTTTCGATGTCCACCAGGCTGCGCGAAGTTGCGGTCGGAAACAGAGTATTTACAGTATCCGTCAGGTTGCATGGCCGTGCGCCGGTAAGCGGATCGACTGGTGAGGTCGAGGTCGTGCAGGTGATGACATTGCGCGTGAAATCCTGCGTGTTTTCCGATTTCCAGTAAAATCCGCCGATCTGGTATTTGAGCGGCTTGCTCTGGTCCGACGCCAGGCGCAGCTCGAGCGAACTCTGGTCGGTTTCGACAAAGCCGCGGTCGTGCAGTTCGGGCGTGCCGACAACGGCACGCGGCAGGAAATCGCCTTCGCGGATTTCTTCGTTATTCCAGTTACGATAGCCGTAAATCGCGCTGAGCGTGTGGTCGGTGAGCACGTCGAAATCGGCGTTTACCGTAATGCCAAATTGCCGGTCGAGCGACTGGGTGACGAGGTTGTGATTGACGAACCGCTGGTTCTCGCCTTGGGCGATACCAAGAGGCAAATTCAGTTCGGCATTGAGCACCGCGCCGCGTGACACGCCGGTTACTTCGCCGCAGCAATCGTCGTCGGCTTCATAATAATCGGCGATGATCTTAATCCGCGCCGGACCATTGTCGAAGTCGAGCAGACCACGGAAACCAATATGTTCGTAGCCGTTGATCTTGTTGCGCTGGCCGCCGAAGACGTTGGTGATATTGCCCTTGTACGTGCCGTAAAACGCATTCGCGCGAAAGGTCAGGTCTTCCGCAATCGGCCCGGAGATGGTTCCCCGACCGCGATATTCGCCGCCTTCATAACCTTCAGCGGTGAATTCGCCTTCCAATGTATCGGTGCCGCCCTTCGAAACGACATTGATCAGACCTGCAGAAGCATTCTTGCCGAACAGGGTGCCTTGCGGTCCACGCAGCACTTCGAGTCGTTCAATTTCAACCAGGTCGGCAAAGGCCTGACCGGAGCGGCTGAGGACGACGCCGTCGACGACGGTCGAAACGCTAGGCTCGGCAGCAATCGAGAAGGAGATGGTGCCGACGCCGCGCAGTACGACGGCGGAGTTGGCGTTGGTCGTACCCTTGCGGAACGAAACCGATGGTATGAGCTGGCTAAGATTTTCAAGACTGGTGGTCCCTGCGGCGATCAGCGCATCGCCCGATACCGCGGTGATCGCGATCGGCACGTCCTGCACATTTTCCTCGACCTTTTGCGCGGTGACGACGATTTCGTCGACCTGCGCCATTGCGGGCGCGGAGAGACCTAAGGCCAATACCGAACTGCCGAGCAACGCGGCACGAACGAGATTGTGGCGGGTGAATTGGATAGCGTGCATTTGAACCTCCCTAAGTGACGACCCATTCTCAACCTTTTCGATTGATAAATGACAAGCAAGAAAAACTTGCAGGCCGCGATATTGTCTTGCGGTGTCTTATTAGTCGCATTGACTCGATGTGTCCAGCGGTGTCATATATCGCCAACATTTCGTTCGCAAACTGTGGCAAAGTTGCCATAGCCGGGGCCGATAACATCGAAGAGGATCGCCGTGACCGCAAGGTTCGAAGCAAAGGATGACGGGTTCGACCTGCTGCTCGGCGACCGCGTAATATTGCGCCACCGGGTTGATTCGCCAGCGATCCGGATTGCCAAGGGCAACCCTACGGTGACGATGGTGCGCGGCAATTTCCGGATGGCGGATGCGCCGAGTGAGGAGCGGGTGCTGCGTTATATGGTGAGCCGCAAGGACCGACCCACCTCCTCTGGCTTGGACGTTGAGATCGGCTTGGCAGACTGGGCGGGCAGCCCGGCTCAGTTGAATGTTCAGTTTGGCTTCGAGGCGGACGATTCCTTGACATTGAACATAGACACCCCGCTGGCAGGATACGACCGCATCTGGGTAGATTTCCTTGCCGAAACGAACGAACATGTCTGGGGTGGTGGCGAACAGATGAGCTACCTCGACCTTCGTGGTCGCAGATTCCCAATCTGGACGAGCGAGCCGGGTGTTGGGCGCGAACCCGGAACGCCGTTGAGTGACGCGATGAGCGCTGACGGTTCCTTTGCCGGTGGCGATTACTGGACGACCAATTATCCCGAGCCGACGTTCCTGTCGTCACGCAATTATGCGGTACGAGTGGGCAATATCGAACATTCAATTCTGGATTTTACGGAAGCGGACCGTCACCGTGTAGAGGTATGGAGCGATGAGGCCAACATCTACATCATCGCTGCAGACAATCCGGCGGCCTTGGTTCGCATGTTGTCCGGCATTGAGCATACGCCGATGCTCGCTCTGCCCGATTGGGCAATTGGCGGAGCCATTGTCGGGTTGAAAGACGGCGCCAACAGTTTTGCGCGGCTAGAAAAGATCATCGCCGCCGGTGCTGCTGTATCTGGATTGTGGTGTGAAGATTGGGTCGGCGTTCGCCAGACTAGCTTCGGACGGCGATTGTTCTGGGACTGGCAGTGGAATGCCGAGCGCTATCCCGATCTGCCCGCTAGGATCGCAGAACTAAAGGCGCGCGACATCCGCTTTCTCGGCTATGTGAACCCCTATCTCGCGGTCGATGGCCCGCAATATGCCGAGGCGGCGCGGCTGGGTTATCTGGCGCGGAAGCTCGATAGTGACGAACCCTATGCCGTCGATTTCGGTGAGTTCGATGCAGGCGTCGTCGACTTCACCAACGACGATGCCGCCGAATGGTTTTCCGAAGAAATTATCGGCAAGCAGATGCTTGATTTTGGGCTCGACGGCTGGATGGCCGATTTCGGGGAATATCTGCCGGTCGATCTTCGACTGCACAACGGCGATCCCATGCGCGAGCACAATGAATGGCCTGTCCATTGGGCAAACGCCAATTGGAGAGCTTTGAAAAGCAGAGGTCGCTTGGGCGATGTTCTATTCTTCATGCGCGCTGGATTCACCCACTCCAATAGATTCTGCCCTCTCCTCTGGGCGGGCGACCAGTCGGTCGATTTTTCGCGTCATGACGGCATCGGCACCGTCATCACCGCCGCGCTGTCGGCGGGGTTGGTGGGCAATGCCTATTCGCATTCCGACGTCGGCGGCTATACCAGCCTGCATGGCAATATCCGCACCGAGGAACTGATGCAGCGCTGGTACGAACTCGGCGCGTTCACTCCGGTAATGCGCACGCATGAGGGCAACCGGCCCGATGATAATTTGCAGATCGATTCGACGCCCGAATTGCTTGCCGGGTTTGCGCGGTGGAGTCGCGTGCACGCCGCGCTTGCGCCGTGGGTGCGGCATTTGTGCGACGAGGCGACAGCTACCGGGCTTCCTGCCCAGCGTGCGCTGTTCCTGCACTATCCCGACGGCCGCGAGACTTTCACCATACAGGACCAGTATCTTTATGGTGCCGACCTGATGGTCGCACCGGTGATCGAGGAAAATGCCGTCGCCCGCAAGGTCTACCTGCCCGCTGACGATTGGGTGCATGTCTGGAGCGGCAAGCGTTTCGGCAGTGGCTGGCACAAGGTCGATGCCCCGATAGGTTCGCCGCCGGTGTTCTGGCGCGAGGGCAGCGAATATGCCAGTCTGTTCGCGGGCCTCGTGGAAATCAGGGACAGCATATGAGCGAACGGGCAAACATACGCGATGTGGCGAAGTTAGCGGGCGTGGCGGTCAAGACCGTCAGCCGAGTGCTCAACAACCATCCTTATGTCAGCGCGGCGACTAAGGAGAAGGTGGATGCGGCAATGGCCGAACTGGGGTTCAGCCCCAGCATTGCGGCGCGTATCCTCGCTGGCACCAAATCGGGCCAGATTGCGTTGATCTACGACAACCACTCGCCTTATTACATGCACCAGATCATGCAGGGATGCTGGGACCGTTGCCATGAAGAAGGCATGCGGCTGATCGCGCAGCCGGTCGATGTCGCCGACCCCGGTATAGGCGAACAGGTGCGCGGCATGGTGCGGCAGACGCATGTCGATGGTGCGATATTGTCTTCGCCGGTAACCGATTGCGCGCCGGTATTGGCGGCGCTTGAAGCGATGAACATTCCGTTCGTCCGCATTTCGCCTGGCACCAACCACGCGCTGACCAGCTCGGTTTTCATGGACGACTGTCAGGCGGCGGACGACATGACGACGCACCTGATCAATATCGGTCACCGGCGGATCGGTTTCGTCATCGGCCATGTAAACCATCTGGCGAGCGCGGAGCGGCAGGCTGGTTACGAGCGCGCGCTTGGCCGCGTGGGGATTGCGGTCGACCCGGACCTGATCGCGCAAGGCGAGTTCGATTTCGAAAGCGGTGTTGCGGCGACCGAGCAGTTCCTGTCCCTGAAGCATCCGCCGACCGCCATCTTCGCCTCAAACGACGACATGGCCTCGGGCGTGCTCGCCGTCGCGCACCGGCGCGGGATTACAGTGCCAGATCAGCTTTCGGTTGCGGGCTTCGACGATACGACCTTGGCCCGCGTTGTCTGGCCGCCGCTGACGACTATCCGCCAGCCCGTGCGCGATCTTGCGTCGACCGGAGCCGATTTGTTGTTCGGCGAAGGCGGAATCGAGCATCGCCGCCTGCCGCACGAACTCGTCATCCGCGAATCCACCTCTCCTCCATCCAAGAAGACCAAAAAATGACTTTAGCAAAACCGCCGCTCACCCGCCCGCTGGGCAAGAGCGGTATCGAAATTTCTTCGCTCGCCTGGGGCATGTGGCGTTTTGCCGGGCTCGAACTGTCCGCCGCCCGAGCCGCTATTGACGCGGCGTTCGCAGCGGGCATCACCTTGTTCGACACCGCCGATATTTACGGCTTTGGCGAACAAGGTTTTGGTAAGGCCGAAGAATTACTGGGCCGCATCTTTGCCGACGCGCCGGATCTGCGGGACCGCATGGTGCTGGCGACCAAGGGCGGCATTACCCCGCCTGTGCCTTATGACAGCAGTGCGGAATATCTGGCCAAGGCAATCGATGACAGCCTTGGCCGGTTGCAGACCGACCGCATCGACCTGTGGCAAATCCATCGGCCCGATATTCTGACGCATCCGCAGGAAATCGCCCGGATGGTTGAGAATGCGGTGAAGGCGGGCAAGGTTCGCGCCTTCGGGGTGTCCAACTTCACACCGTCGCAAATATCCACATTGGCGCAGTTCTCTCCCGTCCCGATCGTCTCGACCCAGCCCGAACTGTCAGCGCTGCGCATCGACACCATCGAAAATGGCGAACTCGACCAGGCCATCGCGATGGACATGGCGGTATTGGCATGGTCGCCATTGGGCGGTGGCCGTATTGGCGAGCCGGGCAGCGAACGCGAACAGGCTGTTGCCGCCGCCTTGTCCGGCGTCGCTGCCGCACATGGCGTGTCGCGCACTGCTGCGGCCTATAGTTGGATCATGGCGCATCCGGCGCGGCCCATCCCCATTGTCGGCTCACAAAACCCTGCGCGTATTGTTGAAGCCGCCGATGCTTTCAAAGTCCAATGGACCCGCGCCGACTGGTATAGCGTGCTGGTCGCCGCCAGAGGAGTGCCTCTTCCATGACAAATAACGCCATGAATCCCGTCGAAGTCAGCTGGTTCTCAGCGTTATGCGATGACGATTATGAGTTTTTAGGCGTCCCCGATCCGATGCTCGCCTCAAGCTGGGAGCATTGCCGCAATATCGTACTCGCCGCCGAAAAGGGCGGATTCGACAATATCCTTTTGCCCTCGGGCTACGCACTCGGCCTCGACACCACCGCCTTTGCCAGCGCCATCGCGACGCTCACCAGCCGCATCAAATTGCTTATGGCGGTGCGGATCGGCGAAAGCTGGCCGCCGCAACTTGCGCGGCAAATCGCGACGCTTGATCAAATTTCGGGCGGACGGCTGAATATCAATATCATCTCCTCCGATCTGCCGGGCAACAAGATGGAGAGCGAGCCGCGCTATCGCCGGACGGTCGAGGCGATGCAGATTTTGAAGACGCTCCTCAACGGCGAGCATCTTTCCATCGATGGCGAGCATTACAATATCGACCTCGACCCGCCGCGCATGACCACGGTCAGCGGCAAATGCCCGCCGCTCTATTTTGGTGGGCTGTCACCCGCTGCGAAGGAAGCAGCAGCAGAGGGTTGCGATGTCTACCTGATGTGGCCCGAAACGGTGCAGGGGGCGAAGGAGCTGGTCGAGGATATGACCGGACGCGCCGCCAAATTCGGACGCACGCTCAAATACGGTTTCAGAAGCCATGTCATCGTCCGCGAAACCGAGGCCGAGGCGCGCGATTATGCCAACCGCTTGCTGTCCAAACTCGACGCGCAACAAGGCGAGGCAATCCGCAACAAGAGCCTCGACACGCAAACCTTCGGCGTTGCGCATCAGGCCGAATTGCGTGCGCAGTCCGAGGCGAATGACGGCTATCTGGAGGATAATCTGTGGACCGGCATAGGCCGCGCCCGCTCGGGCTGCGGCGCGGCGATTGTCGGCGATCCCGACCAGGTGCTTGCGAAACTCAACGCCTATCGCGCGGTGGGGATCGAGGCGTTTATCCTGTCTGGCTATCCGCATATCAATGAATGCGACATGTTTGCGCGTTATGTGCTGCCGAAGCTGGAGCATGGGGGGTTGTCGGTTTAGACCAACGGCAGATGCATGACCTCCTCTCCCCTTGCGGGAGAGGGCTGGGTGTGGGGTCCGCGCCGCGTCTGCGGCGCATATGACTCAATCCGGGCTTAGCAAAAAATACTGGGCTCGCAGACGCGAGCCGGTCCCCACCCCCTCCCGCAAGGGGAGCGGCTATATAGGTTACTCCCCCAACCCCGCCATCCGCTCGGCCTGATCCTCGGCAATCAGCGCATCGACCAGTTCGCCCAAGCCGCCACCCTCCAATATCTCAGGCAGCTTGTGCAGCGTCAGGTTGATCCGGTGGTCGGTCACTCGCCCTTGCGGGAAATTATAGGTGCGGATGCGCTCCGAACGGTCGCCTGAACCGACCATTGCCTTGCGCGCTTCTGCCTCTGCCCCGGCCGCCTCCTCGCGCTCCTTCTCGTACATCCGGGCGCGCAGCACCTGCATCGCCTTTTCCTTGTTCTTGTGCTGGCTGCGCCCGTCCTGACAGGTGACGACGATGCCGGTCGGAAGGTGCGTGATGCGGACGGCACTATCGGTCGTGTTCACATGCTGCCCCCCGGCTCCGCTTGCGCGGTAAACGTCGATCTTCAGGTCGCGATCTTCTATCTGGATATCGACTTCGGTCGGTTCGGGCAGCACCGCGACGGTTGCCGCGCTGGTGTGGATGCGGCCGCCGCTTTCGGTAACCGGCACGCGCTGCACACGGTGGACGCCGCTTTCATATTTCAGCTTGGCGAAAACGCCGTTGCCCTTCACCTCGGCGACGATTTCCTTAAAGCCGCCAACGTCGGAGGCGTTGAGCGAAATAGCCTCGACCTTCCACCCCTGCCCCGCGGCATAGCGTTCGTACATGCGGAACAGGTCGCCCGCGAACAAGGCCGCTTCGTCGCCGCCGGTCCCGGCGCGGATTTCGAGCATCGCGGGTCGGTCGTCAGCAGCGTCTTTCGGCAGCAACGCGATGGCCAAAGCGGTTTCGGCATCGGACAGCTGGTGCGTAACATCGTCCAGCTCCTCGACCGCCATGTCGTGCAGTTCGGGGTCAGTCGAGTCCTTGACCATATGCTGGAGCGTGTCGATTTCGGCGCGCAGGCGGCGGACGTTTGACGCGGCGCCGGCGACCGATTCGAGCTCGGCATATTCCTTGGAAGCGGCGACAAAAGCATCGCCCTCCATCTGCCCCGAAGCCATCCGCGCCTCAAGCTCGGCAAACCGCGCCTCGATCTGCGCGATACGGTGTGCGGAGATTTTGGTCATGCGGCGCTATGGTTTAACCAGGTTTCAACGCGATCACCAAATCGAGGTTGGAACTGAGCTTCGTGAAGCCGGTCAATCTCGACGAAACGCGAGCTTTCGCCGCTTCGCGCCATTACCCGAAGATAAAGCCCGTGATAGTCCTCATGTTGAAGCACAAGGATAAGTTTTGGCTCAAATTTGGTTGCCTTCTCAAATCGTTTCGATCGCTTGCCGGTTTCAATGATTGAACAAGAAAGGCCAAGGTGCCGAAGCCTTGTTGCTAACTTCAATGCGTGAAGCACTCCCCGTTCTGCAACTCTGCTGTCGTCATCGACAATTACGACATCCAACAAATCAAGCCTTGGCTCCTCAATCAACATCGCCAACCGCTCGATCCCCGCAGCCCAGCCGACCGCTGGTGTCGCTGGTCCGCCCAGATTTTCGATCAACCCATCATAACGTCCGCCGCCGAGCACGGTGCCCTGCGCGCCCAGCCGGTCGGTGACGAATTCGAACGCGGTGTGGCGATAATAGTCCAGACCGCGCACGAGGCGGGCGTTGCGTTCCCACGCGACGCCTGCTGCATCCAGCCCCGCCGTCACGCTCCCGAAAAACTCCTGCGCTTCGCCCGACAGATAATGGTCGATCATCGGCGCGGCGTCGGCGATGGGGCGGTCGCGGGGGTCTTTGCTGTCGAGAATGCGCAGCGGGTTCTTCTCGAGCCGCGCGACGCTGTCTTCGGACAACGCATCCTTATGGTCGTTGAAATAGGCGACCAAGGCCGCCCGCCATGCATCGCGGCTTTGCGTGTCGCCCAGCGTATTGAGCTGCAATGTCACGCCGTCCGAAATGCCCAGTTCCTTGAGCAACTGGTCCGCCATCACCAGCAATTCGACATCCGCCGCCGGTTCCGACGCGCCGATAATTTCGGCGTCGATCTGGTGAAATTGCCGATAGCGACCCTTTTGCGGGCGTTCGTAGCGAAACAAAGGCCCATGCACCGAAAGCTTCATCGGCGCATATTGTTGCCAGCCATTGGTCAGATACGCGCGCGCAATCCCGGCAGTAAATTCGGGCCGCAGCGTGATCGAATCCCCGCCGCGATCCTCGAACGTGTACATTTCTTTCGACACCACATCGGTCGCCTCGCCCAGCGAACGCGCGAACACCGCGGTCGGTTCGATCACCGGCAGTTGCAGTCCCTTGAAGCCATAGAGCCGCCGCACGCGCTCGAAGGTCGCGACGACATGGGCGAAGCGTTCCTCGAACTCACCGAACATATCCTGGGTGCCGCGCACGGGCTGGGGGGTCTGTGGTTTTGCCATCGTCGGGTGCCCTAGCGGCTAATTGTCGTTAGTGGAATAGGGCTGGACGATGGCGATGCCCTTCGCCAAAATCGCAATCCATGAAATCACCAAAAATGTCGCGCCTGCTCGCCGCCCTCGCCCTTTCGTCAACCCTCACCACCGCCGCCATCGCCCAAAGCGCGCCACAGCCCGTCCCAATCATCGACCGAGTTCCCGACCCCGAGGACCGGCCTTTATCGGCGCCGATGAGGCTCGAAGTCGATGCCACCGACGTTGCCCGGGCCATTTTCCGCGTGAAGCAGACCATCCCGGTCGAGGTCGGCAAGCCGCTAATCCTGCTCTATCCGCAATGGCTCCCCGGCAAGCACGGCCCGCGTGGAGCCTTGGCGGAAATAACGGGACTGAAAATTCGCGCTGGCGGCAAGCTACTTACTTGGACGCGCGATCCGGTCGAGGTTTATGCCTTTCATGTCGATACGCCCGCAGGGACCAAATCGGTCGATGTCGAATTCCAGTTCACCTCGCCGGTGCAAGGGAGCGAAGGCCGCATCGTCGTCACGCCCGCGATGATGAATATCCAGTGGGAGCAGGTTTCGCTGTATCCAGCCGGGCATTTCACCCGCGCCATACAGGTGCAGCCGTCGATTACCTTGCCCAAGGGCTGGACCGGCGTTGCCGCGCTAGATGGCGCAAGGACCAACGGCAACCGCATCGATTATGGCATAACCAGCTACGAAACGCTGGTGGACAGCCCGATGTTCGCCGGGCCGCATTACAGGAAATGGGACTTGGGCAACAAGGTGACGCTCAACGTCTGGGCCGACGAGGCGAAATTTCTCGAAGCCAAGCCTGAACAGATTGCCGCGCACCGCGCACTGGTCGATGAGGCCGTGATCCTTTTCGGCTCGAAGCATTTCGACCGGTACGAATTTCTGCTCGGGCTGACCGAGGAGCTCGGAGGCATCGGGCTTGAGCATCACCGATCTTCGGAAAACACGCGCGAAACGGACTATTTCACCGAATGGGACGACAACGGTTCCGAACGCGGGTTGCTGCCGCATGAGATAATCCACAGCTGGAACGGCAAGTTCCGCCGCCCCGACACGATGTGGACGCCGAACTACGCTACCCCGATGCGCGATAATCTGCTGTGGGTGTATGAAGGCCAGACCAGTTACTGGGACCTGGTACTCGCCGCGCGCTCCGGATTGCAGTCTAAGGAAATGGTGCTTGCCGAATGGGCGAAATATGCCGGTTTTTATGCCGAGCAGCCCGGCCGCGACTGGCGCAGCGTCGAGGACACCACGCACGACCCGATCTTCGGCGCGCGCAAGCCAAAACCATTTGCCAGCCAAGCACGCGGCGAGGATTATTATAATGAAGGTTCGCTCGTCTGGCTCGCCACCGACATGACGATCCGCGAACTGTCGCGCGGCACCAAATCGCTCGATGATTTCGCCAAGGCCTTTTTCGGCGTGCGCGATGCCGATTGGGGCGTGCTGACATATGATTTCGACGAAGTCGTGCGCACGCTGAACGCCGTGCAGCCGTATGACTGGGCAACATTCCTCGACACCAGATTGCGCCAACCGGGGCAGCCCGCGCCGCTGACCGGTTTCGAAAAGGGTGGCTACAGGCTCGTCTGGAAAGAGGAACCCAATGTCTTCGACAAGGAGATCATGAAGGAGGGGAGCAATCTCAACCTCATCCACTCGCTCGGGCTGACGCTCGACAAGGACGGCAAGGTGATTTCGGTTTTGTGGAACAGCCCCGCGTTCAAGGCCGACATCGTCAATGGCACGAAGATCATCGCGGTCGGCGGTGTCGCCTATGCGAAGGACCGGCTGACCGACGCCGTCACCGCTGCGAAGGACGGCAAGACGCCCGTTCGCCTGCTTGTCGAGCGCAACAAGAGATACGAGCAAATAGACATCGCATATTCAGGCGGGCTTCGCTATCCGCACCTCGAACGTGTTGGCAGCGGCGAAACGGCGATAGACCGCCTGCTGAAGCCGCGCCGCAAATGAAGAAAGCTCCCAAATGCGTATCGACCTTATCCCCGCTGGCGACAATGTCCCCGAAAGCCTGAATGTCCTAATCGAAGTCCCCATCGGCGGCGAGCCGGTGAAGTACGAGTTCGACAAGGCATCGGGTGCGCTTTTCGTCGACCGGTTCCTGCACACGCCAATGCGCTACCCCGCCAATTACGGCTTCGTCCCGCACACGCTGGGTGAGGATGGCGATCCGCTGGATGCGCTGGTCGTCGCGCGTTCGCCGATTGTTGCGGGTGCGGTGGTCAAATGCCGCCCCATCGGCGTACTGATGATGGAGGATGATGCCGGCGGCGACGAGAAATTGCTCTGCGTACCCGTGAACAAGACATTTCCTTATTATGCCGATGTCGTGACCTATAAGGACATGCCGCCGATCGTGCTCCAGCAGATCGAGCATTTCTTCACGCATTACAAAGACCTTGAACCCGGCAAATGGGCCAAGCTCAACGGCTGGGGCGACGAGGCCGACGCCAAGCGCATCATCATGGAATGCGTCGAGCGGGCGAAGGAACACGGGATATGAAGCGCGTTATCGCCTTGGTCGCAGTGCTGGCGCTGTCAGCTTGCGCCACGCCAGAAACGCGCGTGCGGACGGCGTTGATCGACGCGGGGCTGTCGAAGCCAATCGCCTCCTGTATGGCCGACCGGATGGTGGACCGTCTCTCGCTGATCCAGCTCAACCGGCTCTCTGGTCTCAAGAAACTGCGCGGTCAGGACATGCGCAAGATTACGGTCGAGGAATTCCTCAAACGCACAAGGTCGTTGCAGGATCCCGAAATTTTGGGCGTGGTCAGCTCGTCCGGCCTGATTTGCGCGGTTAGGTCCTAACTTAACAGCCGTACCAAAGCTGCCAGCCAGCCGGTGTCCGCCTTTGCCGTCATCGGCACCCCGAAGTCCGCACATTCCAGGCAACGCGCCTGCGCACCTTTCATGCCGGTAAGCATCTCCAGATCGGCGGCGACGCGCGCTACGAACAATTGCTGCTGCCATGCCGCGTGGCCGAAAATATCCATAGGCGCGGCAGAGGTTTCGCGCTTGGGCAGCAACCCGCCCAACAATGTGCCAGCGAAGCTCGGCTGCGGTTCGATATAAACGGCGTGCCAGCCGTCGGCTTTCAGGCCAGCGCGCTTCGCCGCCTCGGCCAGTGCCTCATCCATTCCGCCCAGACGGTCGACCAAGCCATTTTGCCGCGCGGTGCCTCCCGCCCAGACGCGGCCCTGGCCGATGGCATCGACCTGTTCGGGTGTTTTCTTGCGTGCGGTTGCGACGCGGGTGATGAAGTCGCGATACCCATTCTCTATCGCGCTTTGCGCCACGCGGTCAAAATCGGGGCTGAATCCGCCCAGCACATTGGGTTCGCCCGATAATGGCGTGGTCTTCACCCCGTCCGCGCCGACACCGATCTTCGCAAGGCCCGCCTCGACGCTCGGAATAACCCCGAATATGCCAATCGACCCGGTGATCGTCGAAGGCTCGGCAAAAATCACGTCGGCAGGGAGCGAAATCCAGTATCCGCCGCTCGCAGCCAAGTTCGCCATCGACACGATCACCGGAATTTTCTTCGCCTTGGCCGCCGCTATCGCCAGCCTGATTTTTTCCGACGCGGTTACCGACCCGCCCGGAGAATCGACGCGAACCACCAGTGCCTTCAAATCCTTGGTGTCGAGCGCCTCATATATTTGCTTGGTAACAGTATCGCCCGCCGCCGTGCCGGGTCCCGCCTCGCCGTCGACAATGGTTCCCGCAATGGTCACGACGCCGATCTGCTGGCCTGCACTTGGCGGGCCATAGCTGGCGAGCAGCGCATCCATCTCGGTCGCCGCAAACCCGCCGGTCGTCTTCTTGTCATCCGCGCCATATTTGCTCGCGAGGAACTTGCCGAAGGCTATGCGGTCGCCGAGCTTGTCGACCAGCTTGTTGGTCAGCGCGAGTTCGGAAAGATTGCCCTTCGCGCCCTCGACAGCGCCCGCCGGATCGGCCAGCAGCGGCGCAATCACAGCCTGTGGACGCGCCTTGGCGACATCGGCCTGCCACTGGCCCCACATCTCGTCATAGACCGCCTTTATCGCTGCTTCGGCCTCTGGCGACTGGTCGTTGCGGGTATAGGGTTCGACCGCGCTCTTGAAGGTGCCGACGCGGTAGACATTGGCTTTCACGCCCAGCCGGTCGAGCAAGCCTTTGAAATAGGGCTGCGAGCCGCCCGGCCCTGTCAGGATCGCGCCAACCAGCGGGTCCATCCAGATTTGTGTCGCGTGTGCAGCAAGCTGGTAGCTGTCGTCGGTATAGGCGGTGGCGAAGGCATAGACCGGCTTGCCCGCCTTTTTTACTGCATCGAGGCTGTCGCCGATCGCCGAAAGGCTTGCCTGTCCCCCGCCCATGAAGCGGTCCATGTCGAGCACTACAGCTTTGACACGTTTGTCGGTTTGCGCCAGCCGGAGCGAGCGGATAATATCGCGCTGCCGGATTTCGCGTACCGGGGTCGCTGCCGAGGTGATCGCGGTCAGCGGATCGATCTCCGCCGGTTGCTCGGAAACCACGCCGTCCAGCTTTATCAGTAACGCCCCGTCGCGGACGATACCGGGATTGGGGCTGGCATTGAGCACCGCAAAGAGCACCGCGAAGAACAATAGCAGGAGCAACAGCACCAGCAGGTCTTTCAGCCCGACCATAATTTTCCAGCTAACCCGCAAAAATGTCATGTTTCACCCTTCGATTGTCGCTCCCGATGTAGGGCTTGAACGCGCCAATTCCAGCACTGTTTCGACAAACAACAAAGGCGCAACGAAAAAGGGCCGCCGGAGCATTGCCCTGGCGGCCCTTAAACATGGGTCAGCGGTCGGATGCCCCGCTGCCGGAAGTTGCTTTCATGCCGTGACCGGCATCGCTGATTTGATCAGCAGCCGATCTCCCGAACGGATTTGCCCGACCTCTTTACTGAACCATGAGACATCGGATCACCTCCTTTCGTTGAATGGAAATTTTGTGCTTCAAACATTTATCTGCCCTCCGCGAATCGGAAAGTGAATCAAACAAAGTTTGCAAACAAGACTTGTAATAAATTTTTTTTGCGGCAATTATCTCCGCTCTTCGTGCCCCAAGGAAACCCAGCCTGTCAGGCGCGGCAATCTTCCACAATTCGCGTGATTTCTGCCCATGACGGGATTGCAATCGGTTGTGTGCCATCGGCCTCGATGGCGATGCGCCCTCGGCTCAGGGCCATTGCATCGAGTATGGGGTCGGTGGGTGCGATTTCGGCGGCAGGTGTGCCGGTGAATTCTTTCATAGTCGAGCTCGAACGGATCACGATCCGGCCACCCGCACTCGCTCCCTCTCGGCTGAGATAGACCCGACGAAGTCCGGCGTCGCAGCGCAGTGTGAGGGCCGCATTGGCCCCGGGAGAGCCGAATGATGCGGTCGACCCGCGCGCGTCGCGACTATAGGCCCAGTCGCCAGCGGCAAGCGGCCAGTCGGTCCATTCGGCCGCAGGGCGCGATGGCTCGACCGGCGCAGGCGCGGGCGCGACCGGTTTGGGGGCTGGTTGAGGTGCCGCTGGCGGCGGTGGCGGAACGCAGGCCGATGCGGCAAGCAGCGCGGCTAAAGCAAGGAAACGGTTATGCATTCACTGCTTATGGCCAAAGACCGCCCGTTCGGCTAGCGCCGTGCGGCATGGCGACCAAAAAAATCCGTCTGGACCAACTCATCGTCGATCGCGGCCTCGCTGAGAGCAAGACCCGCGCACAGGCGCTGGTGATGGCGGGGCATGTCTTTGTTGGCGACGTCAAGGCGTCGAAGCCGGGGCAGCAGGTCGCCGATAATGCCGAAGTCAGCGTCAAGGGCAGCGATCACCCCTGGGTTTCGCGCGGCGGCATCAAGCTGGCGCATGCATTGGAAGAATTCGGGATTGATGTGGCGGGCATGGTCGCCATCGATGTGGGGTCGTCCACCGGCGGCTTTACCGACGTGCTGCTGATGGAAGGCGCGGCTAAGGTTTATGCGGTGGATAGCGGCACCAACCAGCTTGCATGGAAATTGCGACAGGACCCGCGCGTCATTGTCCACGAACAAACCAGCGCGAGGATATTGACCGAAGCCCATATCCCCGAACCGGTCGATCTCATCGTCTGCGACGCCAGTTTTATCGGCCTCGCCAAGGTGCTCGAACGCCCGCTAACCTTTGCAAAAGCGGGTGCGCGGCTTGTCGCCTTGATAAAACCGCAGTTCGAAGCAGGCCGCGAAGAAGTCGGCAAGGGCGGCGTGGTGCGCGACGAGGCTGTCCACAAGCGTGTCTGCAACGAAGTTTCGGCGTGGCTGGAAAGCAGCGGCTGGGCCGTTCGCGGCCTCACCATCAGCCCGATCACCGGACCACAGGGGAATGTCGAATTTCTCGTGTTGGCGCAGAAGCCGGCATAGCCGCCAGTCGGCAAATGCCGTGCGTTTGTCGATAGATAATGACCGCAACGGCCATTGGTCGAAGTGCGATTACAGATGTAGTTGGAGATTGATATTGCGCCTTCATGAAAGCGTATATTCTTCCCTTCTCCGCTCCCGCCCTCCTGCTCGCTGCGGTGCCGGTCCATGCCCAACGAACCGACGACAATGCGGTCAAGGAAGCCGATGATGCGTTCGGCAAGACGGTCGGCGACGAACAGGTCGGCATTTACAGCCCAAATCTGGCACGCGGGTTTTCGCCGATTGCAGCGGGCAATGTCCGGATCGAGGGACTATATTTCGACCAGCAGAACAACCCTACCGACCGCATAATCGGCGGTTCCAGCATCCATGTCGGCATTTCTGCCCAGGGCTATCCTTTCCCTGCACCCACCGGAATTGCCGACTATTCGCTGCGCAAGCCTGGCGACAAGTTCGTTACCTCGGTCGGTGCTTATTATGGGCCGCTCGATAGTACGGGCGTTGAGGTGGATTTCCAGGTTCCCATCGCCGGAAGCCGCCTCGGCATTCTGGGAGGCGCAGGGATATTCCGCGACGAGCAGCTATATGGCGCGCAAGTCGAATATGAAGCCTATGGGGCGTCATTGCTATTCAAACCAAGCGACAATTTTTCGTTCCAGCCATTTTGGGGCCGTCTCGACTTCGCCGAAGAAGAAGCGCAGCCGCTCTATTTCACCGGCGGTGCCTATCTGCCTCCGCGCGTAGAGCGCGGCCTTTTCGTCGGGCAAAAATGGTCGGACGCAAAAGGCACGCTCGACAATCTGGGGGTCGTGACGAAAGGCAGGTTCGCCGGGTTCGACTTGGGACTCGGCATATTCCGCTCCGTCCGACAGAATGATCGCGCCTTTTCCGACCTGTTTTTCGACGTTCAGCCGGATGGTAGCTCCGGACAACGTATCCTAATCGGCGACAAGGACGACTTTTTCGCTTCATGGTCGGGCGAATTCAAGGCCTCGCGCGCCTTTGTTGAAGGGCCGCGACAGCACAGCATCCACGCCTCACTTCGCGCCCGTTCGGTCGAGCGCCGCTACGGCGGTTCGTCGGTCATCGACCTTGGCCCGAGCGTCATAGACGAACCCGATTTCCGGCCCGAGCCGATCGAGACATTCGGCCCCAAGACCCGCGACAGGGTCGAACAGAAAACATTCGGCTTCGGCTACGAACTGCGGTGGCGCGATGTGGGCGAACTGAGTTTCGGTGTTCAGAAAACCGATTATTCGAAGCGGGTCGTCGATCCGTTTGTCACCTTTCCCGAAACGAACGACAAGCCTTGGCTGTATAGCGCAACCGCTGCGGTCAACCTGACCGACAGCATTGCGCTGTACGGCGGTTATACACGCGGGCTTGAAGAAAGCGATGTGGCACCGGCCAATGCCGTCAACCGCAACGATGCACCCCCTGCCATCCGCACCACGCAGAAGGATTTCGGAGCGCGCTGGAAAATCAGCCCCGGGGTCAGCGCTGTTGTCGGCTATTTCGATGTTGAAAAGCCCTATTTCAATCTCGATGGAGCTGATGTCTTCCGCCAGCTTGGCTCCGTCCGCAATCGCGGTATCGAAATGTCGCTTTCCGGTGAGCTGGCCCCAGGATTGTTCGTGGTTGCCGGAACCGTCCTGCTAGACGCAAAGGTGTCGGGCGAGGAAGTCGAAAATGGCCTTATCGGCAAGCGCCCGGTTGGAACCTTCAAGCGGCACAACATCGTCAATGCAAACTGGACCCTGCCCTGGCACAAGCCGCTCACACTGACCGCACGGGTCGAGGCGACCAGCGACCGCACCGCAAATTCCGAGAATACACTGGTCGTTCCGGCGCGTGCGGTGCTGAGCCTTGGCACCCGTTACAAACTCGACATCGGCAAGACGCCGGTGCTGATCCGCGCCAATGTCGACAATGTTTTCAACACTTTCGGCTGGGGTGTCGGCGGATCTGGCTTTTTCGTGCCCAACGGTCAGCGGCGCTTTTCGCTATCGATCGCAGCGGATCTCTAGCGTCAATCCTTGTACATGCCTTTCAACCGGTCCGCATAGCGCTCCCGGATAACATGCCGCCGGATTTTCATGCTCGGCGTCATCTCGCCATTCTCGATGGTGAACGGCTCGTCGGTAAATTCGAACTGGCGGACCTTTTCGGTGACGGACAGGTCGGCGTTGACGCGGTCGACTGCGGCGCGGACGGCGGCGCGATATTCGGGGTTGCCCTGAAGCGTCGCGAAATCGCATTTGAAATCCTGCGACCGGCACCATTCGACGGTCCATTCGGGGTCGGGCACGATGAGACCGACAATATATGGCCGTTTGTCTCCGCTCACCATAGCCTGCAGGATTTCGGGCTGGAGCGTGAGCATCCCTTCGACCTTTTGCGGCGCGATATTGTCGCCCTTGTCGTTGACGATCAGGTCTTTCTTGCGATCGGTTATCGCGATCCGGCCAGCCTCATCGATATGGCCGATATCGCCTGTGTGCAGCCAGCCGTCGATGATGACCCGCTCGGTTTCCGCGCGGTTGCGCCAGTAACCCTTCATCACCAGCGGCCCGCGCACGCAGATTTCGCCATCCTCGGCGATCCTGACTTCCGTGTTCTTGAGCGGCGGGCCGACTGTGTCCATCTTGATGCCCACGCTCGGACGGTTGCAGCTAATCACCGGACCCGACTCGGTCTGGCCATAGCCTTGCAACAAGGTGATCCCGAGCGACTGGAAGAATACGCCGATGTCGGGATTGAGCGGCGCGCCGCCCGATACCATCGCTTTCAGCCGTCCGCCAAAGCGCGCCTGTATCTTCGGCTTGATGGTGCGCGACAAGAGCAGCTTCATCGGCAGGTCGGTGAGCCGCTTGCGACCGCCATAGTCACGTTCGCCAATGACCAGTGCCTTGTCGAGCAGGTAGTTCGGGAATTTGCCCTGCTTCTCGACCGCCTTTATCATGCGCTGGCGCAGCACTTCGAACAGTCGGGGGACGACCACCATCAAGGTGGGCCGGGTTTCCTCTATATTTGCGGCAAGCTTTTCGAGGCCTTCGGCATAATAGATTTGCGCACCGACGCCGATGGGCAGGAACTGCCCGCCCGAATGTTCGTAGGCGTGGGAGAGCGGCAGAAACGAAAGAAACGCTTCGTCCTCGTCCAGCCCGAAATCCTCGCGCAGCACCGCCGCCGCGCCATCGGCATTGTGCAATATTGCGCCGTGATGCTGCATCACCCCGCGCGGCGCGCCGCCGGTGCCGCTGGTGTAGATGATGCAGGCGAGGTCGTCGCGCGTTACCGACGCCATTGCCGCTTCGGTGGCGCGCACATCGGCGTCGGTGCCCTGCACCATGTCGGCCCAATGGTGGATCGAAAGCTGGCCCTGCTGACTGGCGGGTAGCGGCTCCATCGTAATGATGAACTCAGCCCCCGCCGATTTGGTCGCGGCGGGCATCAGCGTCTTGGCAAGCTTTGCGGTCGATACCACCACCGCACGCGCGGCGCTGTTGTCGAGGATATGCTGGTGATCGCGCTCGGTGTTGGTGATGTAAGTCGGGACGGTGACGCAGCCCGCCGCCATGATGCCCAAATCGGCGATGCACCATTCGGGCCGGTTTTCCGACACCAGCATCACACGGTCGCCCTTTTCAAGGCCCATCTTGCGCAAGCTTTTGGCAAAGCCCGCAACACGCCGCGCGGCTTCCGTCCAGCTGATCGAAACCCACTCGCTCCCCTGCTTCGCCCAGAGGAACGGCGCGTCGCCGCGAAACCGCGCGCGCGCCAGAAACATGGTTACAAGATTGGGGAAGCTGTCAAAATCGTCGAATTGCTCGGCAGCCACTATTCTCTCCTCGGAACGCCAATATGGTCCGTTGCCCGGACTCTGCTTCTGAATAACGCTAGCGCGCCCTTTCGCGCGGTGCAATGTGCCGTTGGCGTCAACCTACGTCTTCGGTGGGTGCTTCTGCCGAAGCTCTCGGCACGGTGACCGTCACCTTGCCCTTGGCATCGATAGTCGCCGAGGTGCCTTCGCTGCGCGGATCGGCCGCACCGGTCCAGCCGGTGGTGGTAAGCTGCGCGCCATTGACCTTCGAACCGAGATCGACGGCGCGGACCTTCTGGCCATATTTGCCCAGTTCATCCGCCATTGCCGCGAGTGTCGTGCCCTGCTCGACCTCCAATTGCCCGCTGCCGAAATAGATGTTCGGCAAGGCAATTGCCTCCTGGAGCGGCAGTCCGAAGTCAATGACGCCGATAAGCGTTTTGGTGACATGCATGATGATCCGCTTGCCCCCGGCAGAGCCGAGCGCCAACACCGTGCGGCCTTCCCGGTCGAAAACGATGGTCGGCGACATCGAGGACAAAGGCCGCTTGCCGGGCATCACGCGGTTTGCAACCGGCGCACCGTCTTTTTCCGGCGCAAAGGTGAAATCGGTCAGTTCGTTGTTGAGGAAGAAACCACCCGCTAGCAACTGGCTGCCAAACGGCCCTTCGATGGTCGAGGTCATATTGGCGATATTGCCTTTGGCATCGACGGCAGTGAAATGCGTGGTGCCGGCGACTTCGCTCGAAATCGCAGCCGTTCGCGCTGCTGCACCGGGCGGCATACCAGCCGGATAGTCGGCGCGCGCCTTTTCGGGATCGATCAGAGCAGAGCGCTGCTTGATATATTCCGGGTCTAGTAGCCCCGCCACCGGCACATCGACAAAGTCGCTATCGCCAAGATATTTTTCGCGATCGGCATAGGCAAGCTGCATCGCCTGCCCGATCAGATACCAGCTATTGGAGCTGTCCTTGCCGCTTGCCTTCAGATCGAAGCGTTCGAGCGTTCCAAGAATCTGCAGCACCGTTGTCGCCCCCGAAGACGGCGGGGCCATGCCACAGATCACATATAGGCGGTAAGGCGCGCAGACCGCGTTCTGTTCCTTGGCGCGATATTGCGCGAGGTCGGTCAGCGTCATGTCGCCGGGACTAAGCTTGCTCTTGGTCACCGCATCGACAATCTGCCCCGCAATCGGCCCGGTGTAGAAAGCGTCGGCACCCTTTTTGGCAAGCAGCTTCATCGTCGCCGCCAGTTTCGGGTTCTTGAACTTCGCACCCATTTTCAAGGGCTTGCCATTAACCCAATAGAGGCTGCGCGCCTCATCGAAATTGGCCCACAGCGGCGCAATCCCCTGCAACCGCGATTCGAGCGTCTTGTTGACGGTGAAGCCCTTTTCCGACAGCCGGATTGCAGGCTTGAACAGCTTGGCCCAGGGCAGCTTGCCCCATTTCCTGTGCGCCTCTGCCATCAGCGCAATATTGCCCGGCACACCGACCGAACGCCCGCCCTGGAATGCGGCAAGGAAACCCAATGGCTTGCCATCGGGCCCGACGAAGCGGTCAGGTGTCGCCGCCGCTGGTGCCGTCTCGCGGCCGTTGATCGTGCTCAATATGCCCTTGGCGCTGTCCTGATAGAGCAGGAACCCGCCGCCGCCGATGCCGCTCGACTGCGGTTCTACCACGGTCAGCGCCAGCATCATTGCCATCGCGGCATCGGCAGCCGATCCGCCCTGCCGTAGCATTTCCATCCCTGCCTCGGTAACGCGCGGATCGGCGGACGAAGCGACGCCCATATTGTTGGCACTGGCATTTTGGGGGAGCGAAGCAAAGGCAACGAGTGCGATGAAGAGTTTTTTCATGCGCGCCTGTCTAGCGGCGCATATCGCCCAAGGCAAAGCGCCTTTTTAATGGTCGACGCCCACTGCTTCGGCGACGTTCGCAAAACCGTCGCGTTCGAGCAAGCGCACAAGCCCCTTGTTGATCGTCCGCGCCAGCCCCGGCCCTTCATAGACCAGCGCACTGTAAATCTGCACCAGAGACGCTCCTGCACGGATACGGGCATAGGCGTCCTCCGCCGAGGCGATGCCGCCCACTCCGATCAGCGGAATCTGTCCGCCGCTCGCCTTGCGAAAATCGATTAGCCGCTGCTGCGCCAGGTCGCGCAGGGGAGCGCCCGACAGCCCCCCCGCCTCGCCCGCATGACGCGACTTCAGCGGGGGACGGGTAATTGTCGTGTTGGAGACGATCAGCGCAGCCACGCCCTGCTTCATCGACACTTCGACAATATCATCAATGTCGGCCGGTTGCAGGTCGGGCGCGACTTTAAGGAAAACCGGCTTTGCCATAGTCCGCGCCGCCATCGCGCGCGCCAGCAAATCGTCAAGCGCCGTCTTGTCCTGTAACGCGCGCAGGCCCGGCGTGTTGGGCGAACTGATGTTGATGGTCAGATAATCGGCAAAGCGCTCCATATTCGAAACGCCCGTTACATAATCGGCAACGCGATCCGCATTGTCCTTGTTCGCGCCGATATTGATGCCGATCGGCCCCGACAGAGCATTGGCGGGCAGGTTTTCGAGCCGCCTTATTGCCGCTGCCTGACCCTCATTGTTGAAACCCATGCGGTTGATGACTGCCCTGTCCTCGACGAGGCGGAAGAGCCGCGGTCGCGGATTGCCCTTTTGCGGACGCGGCGTGAGCGTGCCTACCTCGGTAAAGCCGAAACCCAGCCGCAGGATTTCCGCAGGAACTTCGGCGTCCTTGTCATATCCCGGTGCAAGCCCGACAGGGTTGGCAAAGCGCAGACCCGCCACTTGCTGACTGAGCAATGCATGTGAAAAACCGATCGATGGAATGGGAGCAAGCTTGAGCGCGGACAGCGACAGCATGTGCGCACGTTCGGCGTGCAATTTGAACAAGAACGGAAGCGACAACGTATAAATCATGCCAATGCCTATCCAACATTATGGGCCGGGTAACAATCACCGTCACAAATTTGCAAAAAATGCTGTTTCTGAAATTCTTAACCACGAATGAATGAATATTGGCCGAAAATGTCAAATTGCATCATCCGGCATGACGATTCCGTGCAAGAGCATTTTACAGATTCGGTCGATAGGGGCTGTCCGACCCGAAGGGCTGAACGTCGAAAGACGCCAGGTTCTTTTTCCTATTAGACCCGCCCGAAACGGCGGGTCTTTTTTTGTCCGCACGAACGGTATATTATGCCGGAAAAGGGGTCGCGCGTGATTGAGGTCCAGTATGAAGCGCCTGATGGCCGATTGGCGACGCTCGTTTCGTCATTCTACCGGCTCGACTATCAAGGCGTCAATTTTTCCGAACTCGAACGCGCCGACCGGGCGCAAATTCGATTCCAGCTAAAAGGCAGCGGCGAATATCATTTCGCCAACGGCACCGTTGCGCCAACCTATCCAGTCACGGTCATCGGACCGACCACCGCACCGATGACAGCAAAGTCGCAATGTCCGCTTTCGGTTTTCGGCTGGGGCATGAATTCGGCAGGATGGGCAGCGCTGATGGGTAATGAAGGGCCCGATTATTTCGACCGCGCATTCGATGCGCGGCAGATCTTCGGCAACTGGATCATGCAGGTCCGCGACGAACTAATCGCTGCCGATAAATTTGCCGAACAGATCGAGCTGGGATGCATCGCGGCGGAGGATATTTTCCGGTTCAAGAACACAGCCCCGTTCGAATTTACCAACACCGTCGACAACTGGCTTAGCGCGGACAGCGATCCCGATGTCGACGTCCTCGCCAAGGCAACCGGCCTGTCGCAGCGTCAACTGGAGCGCATGACCAACCGCCATTACGGGATGCCGCCCAAGAAACTGGCGCGGAAATACCGGGCATTGCGGGCGGCACAGCTTCTTGCCCATGGCGACAGTCTCGACGATGCCGGGCTGGGGCTTGCCTTTTACGATCAGTCGCACCTGATCCGCGAAGTGAAGCAGTTTACCGGCCTGACACCAAGCCAGCTGCGCGACGGACGTTCCGCATTGACCCGCGCGACAATGGACGGCAGGCGCTCGCTGGGCGGTAAAGTCAGTCCATTGATTTCGGAGAGTTAGAGTCGGTCGAAACCGGCTTGTCCAGCTTCGATTTCCGCCGTCGCAAATTGGCACGCAAGGCTTCGCGCAACCGGTCGGATCGCTCTTTTGCCTTGGTATCGCTCTCATTGGACATGGCCAACCGATGCCAAATGCCGGCAGCGCACGCAAGCCGCTTGACATTGCGCCCCCCTCTTCGCATAGGGCCGCACCTTCGGTGCAAGCTGCTGTAGCTCAGTGGTAGAGCGCGTCATTGGTAATGACGAGGTCGGGAGTTCAATCCTCCCCAGCAGCACCAGACATTTTCTCCAATTAAAACAATAACTTAACCTTTCGGCATGAGGCCGAAATAGTCGCGCAATGTCCGCGACTTGCGGCGCTTCGATGTCCGGTTGAAATGCCAAGAGACACTTTTAAGTCACTGATTTTGGTAATTTCTCGGCCTTTGTCTCTGAGGCCGAATTTCGTGGCACCAAAGTTGATACAGATGCATTTATGTAGAGACGATTTTCGAATGCAATTGCCTCTTTTTTCGGCGATCTGTGGCAGCAGGCGTCACGTGTCCACTGCTTGCCGAGCACGCGCGAACAGGTCGATCGCCGCCCGGTTGAAGGCGGGAATGTCGTCGGGCTTGCGGCTCGTCACCAGGCCTTGATCGGTGACGACCTCCTCGTCCACCCAAGTCGCCCCGGCGTTCTGGAGATCGGTCTTCAGCGACGGCCAGGAGGTCAGCCGCCGTCCGCGTGCTGCGCCTGCTTCGATGACGGTCCAAGGCCCGTGGCAGATCGAGGCTACCGGCTTGCCGCCATCGAAGAACGCCTTCGCGAACGCGACTGCCTCGGGCAGCATCCGCAGCGTGTCGGGGTTTATGACGCCGCCCGGGAGCAATAGCGCGTTGAAATCCTCTGGGCGCGCGTTGCCGAGTGCCAGGTCCACCGGGAAGGTGTCGCCCCACTCCGTAAAGTTCCAGGCCTTGACCTGGTCGTCTTTTGGCGACACGAGCCGGGTATCGGCGCCTGCCTCGTCGAGCGCCTTGCGCGGCTCAGTCATTTCGACTTGCTCGAAGCCGTCCGTCACCAGGATCGCGACCTTCAGGCCTTTGAGAGTCTCGTTTGCCATCTTTCCATCTCCTACGATCTGCTGTTGCTTCGAAATCCGCTCCGTCTGTCCTGAACGCGCCCGAAGGCGCCGCTGCTCTAAATGGGCTGCTTCTCCGCGACGACATCGACCTCCTCAATCTTCGGCGTGTCGAAGAGCACACCCGTGTTCTGGCTGAGCGCTTTCCCCAATTCACCCGATAGGTGCGCCTGGCGCCCGTCTTCGTCGGGAAAGGCGTCGAAGATCCCGAATGATGTTGGTCCGAACTGGATTCCGAACCACCGGACGGTCTTGGGTTCCCCCTCGACGATTGACAGCCCCCTGTTCAAGAAGCCGCGGAGGTCTTCCTCCTTGCCGGGCAGCGCTTCGAGGCGCACCAAAATCGCTTTTCTGACCTGTGTTGCCATATTGCTTCTCTCCTTTGCACGGCTCTATTTGTCGCAATGATCAGAAGGCGGCTGCGGCGGCCTCGGCGATCGTCTGATCCTGCTCGCCGCTGCCCCCGCTCACGCCTACCGCACCGACGACCCGCCCGTCCTGGCGAAGCGGGACGCCGCCAGCGAAGATCATCACCCGGCCATGGTTGGAACCTTGGATGCCGTAGAATTGCTCTCCGGGCTTGGCGTTCTCGCCCAGATCCTTGGTTGCAATGTCGAAGGCGCGCGCCGTAAAGGCCTTGTTGATCGAGATGTCGATGCTGCCCAGCCACGCATTGTCCATACGGATATGGGCAACGAGGTTGCCGCCCGCGTCGACCACGGCCACGTTACTTAGCGACCCGATCTCGTCCGCCTTGGCCTGACCGGCTGCGATCACGCGCTGAGCGTCTTCTAACGATACCGAAACCCGCGTGATGGTCACTATGTTGTCCTTGAGTCGATCGCTTGTACGGTTTTCGGCCAGAGCGTCACTGAGGCCGCGTCGGTATCGTCGCTTTTGCCTCAATGGCGACAGGAGGGACGGAAAGCGCCTTCACCAGCGGTGCGTTTTTGGTCAACCATAGGTTATGTCCTTCCAATTGATGCGGAAAGTCGTCAGCACCATAACGTCGGCCATGGGTGGGATAGCTTGATGGTGGAGGTCACAGCCATTTGTGGAATCCACTATAGGTAACTTCACCAACCGGGCCGGGGCGCTGCGAACGATCTGCCCCTAAATTGACGACCGTCAAGGCGAGATGATTCCTGACCCGTATTCTTGATCGCATCGGGGCATCTTACCGGATCAAGGAGTTCAATCATGCCAGCAGGCAATCGCGCTATCACTTTTCTCGAACCCCGCAAAATGGCGCTCCAGGACCAGGAGTATCCGAAGCTTCAGGACCCGCAGGGCAGGAAGATCGAGCACGCTGTCATTCTAAAGATCGTAACGACGAACATCTGCGGCAGCGATCTTCATATCTATAACGGTCGCTTCGCCGCCCCCGCAGGCATGCTGATGGGGCATGAGAATACAGGCGAGGTGGTCGAGGTCGGCTCGCATGTCGAGCGTGTCAAGGTCGGCGATATCTGCTCCGTGCCCTTTAACGTTTCCTGCGGCACCTGCCGCAACTGCCGGGAACGGCATACCGAGGTTTGTCTTAACGCGAACGAGGAACTCGGGTTCTGCGGCGCCTACGGATTTAATCTCGGCGGCTGGCAAGGCGGCCAGGCCGAGTATATGCTGGTGCCCTGGGCCGACTTCCAGCTGCTGCGCTTCCCCGATCGCGATCAGGCGATCGAAAAGATCAGGGACCTCACCCTGCTCTCCGACATCCTGCCCACCGGCTACCATGGCTGCGTCGAGGCGCGAGTGGGAACCGGCTCCACCGTTTACATTGCGGGCGCCGGGCCGGTCGGTCGCTGCGCAGCCGCGAGCGCGCAGTTGCTCGGCGCATCCTGTATCATCGTCGGCGATTCCAACCCAGCACGGCGCGAACTGGTCACGCAGGCGGGCTACGAAGTCGTCGACCCGTCCAGCGCTACCCCCGTCGCCGACCAGATCGAGGCCATTCTCGGCACCGGCTCGCGCTGGGTCGATGCGGCCGTCGATTGCGTCGGACTCGAATGCCACGGCAACGGTCCGGATGGCTGTTCGCACAACGTCGAAGAGGCCGTCATCAACACGATGATGGAGGTGATCCGGCCCGCCGGGGCGATGGGGATTCCCGGCGTCTACACCAACCAAGACCCCGGCGCACCGACCGAACTCAACAAGCAGGGTCTGATGGCGCTCGGCTTTCCCGCTGCATGGGTGAAGTCGCCGACCTTCACCGCCGGCCAGTGCCCCGTGATGCGCTATAATCGCGAGTTGATGATGGCGATCCTTTGGGACCGCATGCCCTACCTGACACCGCTTCTGAATACCGAGGTGATCCCGCTGGAAGGGGCGGTCGATGCCTATAAGATCTTCTTGGACGGATCGCCGAAGAAGTTCGTGATCGATCCGCACAATATGACCGGATTGGTGTCGACCGACGATCGTCCGCAGTCCATCACTTGAGCACCCCGGCAACGGAACGACATGTCTCCATGGTCGAGGACAAACCTATGAACGCCGAAATCGCGCGCCGTGTTCGCCTGCAGTTGCTTGCACTGGTCACCAGATTACCGACATGCTGAAGCCTGTTTGATTTCGAGCAAACATTGAGGCGTTGGAGGTTTGGTAACTGAATGAACGGCACGTCTGCAAACTGCATAATCAATCTAAAATCTGAAAATCAGCGCTCTCCAACTTCGTGGTCGAGTTAGCTGGCGGTAGGCAGCCCTGAAACTAGCCATGCAAGGGTTCCGCAACCGAACTGAACGAATGACCGCTTTTGGCGCTCGGGTTCTGGGCAGCCAATGACTGCATTGGTAGCGAAATCGGTTTCGAAAGTGCGTCAACGTACCAGTCTCTTAAAGCTACATTTTCCGCAGGCCCATGCGAACTTGAAACATCGCTCCGTGCTGGTACGGTCCGGACTAATATGGTCTGGTGAGCAATCGAATGACCTCGTCTTCGCTTAAGACCTCCGCATATTTCGCGGCAAGGTCGAACAGATTGGCTTCATGCGGTGCAGGGTGCCGGTCGCCACAGGCCTCTCGCACAACAAAGGGCGCAAATCCGTGTTGAAGCGCATCGAGCGCGGTTGCCCTGACACAACCCGATGTGGAAAGACCTGTGATTACTAATGTATCCACGTTCAGGTCGGTCAGAATTACAGCAAGGGGCGTGCCGAAAAATGCAGACGCAAATTGTTTGGTGATGACGGTTTCGCCTTTCTCGGGCTTGAGGCCCGGCGGGAATGCGCCTAGCGGCGATCCCTGGTCGAACACTTTCAACGACGGTATCTTCTTGTAGAACAATCCGCCATTTGCCCCGCCCGGCTGATAAATCACGTTAGTAAAAAATACAGGGATGCTTGCCTCCCTCGCGGCAGCCAGCACGCGCTGGTTGCTCGCAAGAACATCTTCAAGATCGGCGTATAGCGGTGATGTCTTCTCGAAATAAGCCATGACGACATCGACAATGATTAGGGCTGGGTTAGGGCCGAAGGACAGATGTCCATTGAACGTTTCAGCGTAATTCCGGGCTAGATCGTCCGCTCCGTCCACTAAATGGCGCCCTTGGCCGAAAGTTCGGCGAGATGTTGTTCATCCAATCCCAGAATACCACCATAGACTTCCGAATTGTGCTGCCCGATTGCCGACGGCGCAGCAGATCGGACGCTGCTGGGCGTATCGGAGAGTTTGGGAAAGACATTCTGCATTTTGAGCGGGCCCCACTGTTCCGTCTCGACCTCGATAATCGCCTCGCGCGCTTTGAAATGAGGGTCATCGAGCATCTCAGGTGCGCGGTACATTTTCCCGGCAGGGATGGAATGCGCGATCATCAGGGCCTCGACTTCGGCGACGGTCAAGCCGCTGGTCCATTTCTCGATCCGCTGGTCGAGTTCAGCCTGATGCTTGCCGCGCGCGACATGGTCGACATAACGTGGGTCAGTCGCCAGTTCGGGCTGCCCCATTGCCTCGGCCAGCCGGGCCCAGACCGCATCCTGGTTGGCGCCGATCAGATAGTCGCCGTCCTTGCATTTATAGACATTGGAGGGCGCAATACCTGGCAGGACCGAGCCCGAACGTTCGCGGATATAGCCCGACCAGTGATATTCGGGCACGACGCTTTCCATGACCTGAAGCACGGCCTCGTATAGCGCGGAATCGACGACCTGCCCCTTGCCGGTTTTTTCCCGTGCGTGCAGCGCGGCCAATGCCCCCATACAGCCATAGGTCGCCGCAAGCGTATCACCGATGGAAACGCCCATCCGGCTCGGCGCACGGTCCGGGTCGCCGACAAAATAGCGCCAGCCGCCCATCGCCTCGCCGATCCCGCCGAACCCTGCCCGTTCGCTGTAAGGGCCGGTCTGGCCGTAGCCCGAAACGCGGACGATGATGAGCCGCGGGTTGATTTCGTGCAGGATATCGGGGCCGAGATTCCATTTCTCTAGTGTTCCGGGCTTGAAATTCTCGATCAAAATATCGGCCTTGGCGGCAAGTTTGCGGACAAGCTCCTGCCCCTCTGGCACCCGCAAATTAGCCGATACCGCTTTCTTGTTACGCGAGACCACTTCCCACCAGAGCTTGTCATCGCCGCGACCCCAATTGCGCATGGGATCGCCCTGCCCCGGGGGTTCGACCTTGATCACCTCCGCCCCCATATCGCCCATCAACTGGCCGCAGAACGGCCCGGCGATCAGCTGACCGAGTTCGATTACACGGATGCCGTCGAGAGCCCCTGCCATGTGCGCTTACTCCGCCGCTTCCTGATAGGCCCAAACCGGCTGGATTGGCGCTGGCAGACCGGTTTCGGCAAGACAGTTTTTCCGCAGCGTTTCGATGTCGGGCCCATAGTTGAAGACGCTGTCATTGGCGGGGCGTTCGGCACGCATCTGGGCACGTAGCGCTTCGGTTGCGACGTCATCGACGCGGCCATCAGCTGAAGCGACGACCCCGTAGGATTTTGCGCCTTCGACACTCACCAGTCCTTGCGTGATTTCCTTGCCCACCAATGCGGCATCGCGGTCGAGCGGGTCGCCCCAGCCGCCTCCACCCCACGTGATGAAGTGCAGCTTGTCGCCCTGTGCAACGGGAATATTGTCGATTTTGTTCGGTACCACTTGCTTCGAGCCGTCGGCCTTTTCCAATATCTTGCGCGCGCGCTTGCCGGGCTCGCCGCCATTCACGCCCCAGGGCGGCACGAACCAGCGGTCGTCGTGGATTGAGATAGTGCCGGATTCAAGAAAGCGGTAGGTCATGTGAATGCCGTTGCCGCCCCTATGCAGGCCCGCGCCGCCACTGTCAGCGATCGCCTCATAGCGTTCGATTTCGAGCGGGAAATACTGCTCCAGAAATTCGTTGGGCACATTGGTGAAGCCCGGCCACAGCGAATGGCCATCGGGGCCATCGCCCATCGGGCGCCCCGGAATGCCACCAAAGCCGATCTGGAACAGCTGGAACCACTTGCCGTCCTTGTCATTGCCCGAATAAAAGAGGTGCGGGCTCGATGAGAAGCCCGCCGCATTTAGGAATTCGGGCGTTTTCTGGCCCAGCAGCCCGCCTAGAATGTCGAAAATACGGCCCAGCGCATGGGTGCGACCCGAAAGCGCTGCGGGGAATTTGGGTTTGAGCAACGACCCTTCGGGGATGCGCACGTCGATCAGATCGTAGAAGCCGTCGTTGAACAATATCTGCGGATCGAAAACCATGATCATGTAGATGCCAAAGAACATTTTGAACATGTTTTCGTTGAGGAAGAAGTTGATCGAGGCCGAGCTTTGCGGGTCGGTTCCGGCGAAATCGAGCACGACCTTGTCGCCCTCGCGCCACATCGTGCATTTGATCTTGTAAGGGCCATAGCCCAACCCATCGTCGCAGATATAATCCTCGAAGCTTACCGGCTGCTCGCCAATCGCCATCGCAATCAGCGCCTTCATCGCGCGGTGGTTGCGCGCGAGCAATTCCTGCGTGGCCGAAACATAGACATCGTCGCCGAACCGGTCGGCCATTTCGATGACGCGACGTGCAGCCACACGACATGAGGCGATCAGCGCGTTGAGATCGGCCTGACACCAGTCGGGTTTGCGGGTCTGGTGCATAACGAGCTTGATCAAATCTTCGTTATAGACGCCCTTCTTCCAGATCTTGACCGGCGGAATGCGCACGCCTTCCTCGAAGATCGAGCGGCTGTCGATGGGCATAGATCCTACGACCTTGCCGCCGATATCCGACTGGTGCCCGAACATCGCGGTATAGGCGAGGATGCGACCGTCCTTGAATACGGGAAGCAAAACGAGCCAGTCGTTCGAATGGCTGACCGCGCCGTCGCAGCTATAGGGATCGGACAGAAAAATCATGTCGCCATCTTCCAGCGTCCCGTCGAACCGGTCGAGGAAGCCGCCGATGAAGCTGCCGAACTGGCCTACGATCATCTTCCCGCTATGGTCGGCGATCAGCGGGAAGGCGTCGCCTTGTTCGCGGATACCCGGCGACATCGCAGTGCGCACCAGGGTTGCATCCATCTCGACGCGTGCGTTCCGGAGCGCATTTTCGATGATATCGAGCGTGACCGGATCGATATCGATTTTCGCGAAGGGGGTGTTGTTGGTCTGGACGATGTGTGCGGGCATGTTCTTGCTCCTCAGGCCAGATTGATCAGAATGTTGCCAACGCGGTCGACGGTCGCGACGCAGCCCGCCTCGATGAGCGTGGTCGAGTCCATCTCGATGACGATGGCGGGGCCAGGAATGATATCACCCTGTTTCAGCTTCGACCGGTCGTAGATGACTGCCGCCCGCTCGCGGCCGTCCATCCACAAACTATGATCGCGCATCTTCGCGGCGGACGGATCGCCATTGCCCTTTGGTAGTTCTGCCGCTGGCAGGTCGAGCGCCTGCCCCAATGCGACTGCGCGCAGGTTCACAATCTCGTGCGGCGTTTCCATGTTGAAGGTGAACAGCCTCAGATGCTCGGCATCGAAACGCGCAAGCAATCCGGCTATGCCATCACGGGCCAGCACCTCTGGCGTTATTGTCAACGGCACTTCGAATGCTTGGCCCGCATAACGGACGTCGATTTCGAATTCGGAAACGATCTGCGCTTCAGCTATACCGTCCGACCGCAATTCGGCTCTTGTCTGCTCGGCCATTTCGGCAAGAATGGCCGAAAGCTCTTCAGCATCGGTGGTATCGGCAAGCCGCGAGAAGGACCGCGCCGTCTCGGTCCGCATCCGCGTCGTCGCATCGCCTAATGCGCACAGCACGCCGGGCGACACCGGCGAGATAGCTGGCCAACTGCCCATCAGGCGCGCCACCGCGTTCACATGCAGAGGCCCCGCGCCGCCAAAGCCCATCAGCGCAAAGTCGCGCGGGTCATAACCCTGCTGCACCGAAATCATCCGCAGTGCGCCAAACATGTTTTCGTTCACAATATCGATGATGCCCCGCGCCGCAGCCATCAGGTCGATCTTCATCGCGTCGGCAACTTTCTGCACCGCCCGCTTCGATCCCTCGCGATCCAGTTTGAAGGTGCCGCCGAGCAGCGCTTCGGGCAGATAGCCGAGTACCACATTAGCATCGGTAACCGTCGGCTCCTCGCCGCCCTTTCCATAAGCGACCGGCCCCGGCACCGCACCCGCCGACTGCGGCCCCACGCGCAGCGCGCCGGTCAGTTCGGGCACATAGGCAATCGAGCCGCCGCCCGCGCCGACAGTCTTCACATCGAGCGACGACGCGCGGACCGCCAGATGTCCGACCTCGGTCGTGCGCACACGGCGCGGCTCGAGATTTTCGATAAGCGCCACGTCGGTCGAGGTGCCGCCGACATCGAGAGTGAGGATATTCTTGAACCCCGCATTCTTGGCAACCCAAAGCGCTCCGGTCACGCCGCCCGCCGGTCCCGACATCAGGATATTGACCGGATGCTCCTCAGCCTTTTCCGCGGACATTAGCCCGCCATCGGAGCGGAGTAGCGAGAGCTTCCCCGTCATTCCGGCTACCAGCAGCTTATCACGCAAATTGGTCACATAATTGCCGACCACCGGACGCACCGCGGCATTGGCAACGGTGGTGAGCGTGCGCTCATATTCCTGCATCTCTGGCAGCACTTCGTGGCTGAGCGAAACCGGCAGATCGGGCAGTATCTCGCGTGCCAATTCGCCGATCCGCTTTTCATGCGCTCCGTTGGTGTAAGCGTTGATAAGCGAAACCGTAATCGCCTCGATGCCCTGCGCTTTCAGATGCTCAAGCGCTTTGCGGATTTCCTGTTCGTCGATCGGGCGTACTTCTTCGCCTGAAGCATTCATACGGCCCGCGACTTCGACTGTATCTTCGAGCGCCGCGAGCGGCTGCGGCTTGGGCCAGATGATCCAGCCTGCAAGGCCGCCCGGCACGAAGCTGCGCGCGATTTGCATGATATGGCGATAGCCTTTTGTGGTGACGAGGCCGACGCGCGCGCCCTTGCCCTGCAGTACCGCATTGGTCGCAACGGTGGTGCCGTGCAGGAACAATCCTACTTCGGACGGCGTAATGCCGGCCTCGGCACAAATGGCGTCGACGCCGGTCAGGATACCGACCGAGGAATCGGCTGGCGTCGATGGCGTCTTGTGCCGCCAGAACGCCCCCGTCACCTCATTGAACAGCAACAGGTCGGTAAATGTGCCCCCGACATCCACACCCAAACGATATGCCATGCAATTACGCCTCTCTCATGCTTCTTTCGGAAAAGCCGGTGCCTTCGACACCAGTCCCGGCAGTTTCTTGTTCATCACGCCGCCCAGCCAGCCGCTTGTCGCGACCAGCTTTTCCAGATTCATGCCCGTCGATATGCCTGCACGTTCGAGCATATAGACCACATCCTCGCTGGCAACATTGCCCGCCGCGCCGGGCGCGAAGGGACAGCCGCCAAGCCCTCCGATTGCCGCATCGACCGTGCTGGCACCTGCCTCGACCGCTGCCCACACATTGGCAAGCCCAGTGCCGCGGGTATTGTGAAAATGGACCCGGACCGGAATGGGCGAAATGGCCTCGCGCACCTTGGTCACGAGCCTTGCAACATGCGCGGGGTTCGCCACGCCGATAGTGTCGGCCAGGCTGATTTCGACCGGCCACGCTTCCAATAGCTGCTTCGCAATGTCGACAACCCGATCCTCCGCAACCTCGCCTTCGAAGGGGCAGCCGAAGGACGCGGCAATGGTGGCTTGTGCGGTCAGGTCGATAGCGTTCGCCCGCCTGATGATGTCCTGCGCCATTCGCACCGAACCATCGCTCGTCTGCCCCTGATTGGCCATCGCGAACTGGTCGGTGGCAACGACGACAAGGCCGAGCTGGTCTATCCGCCGTGTGGCGATCGCACGATCCGCGCCACGCTCGTTCATCACCAGGCCGATATAAGTGACATCGTCGCGATCTGGCAGCCCTGCGCAAACCTCCTCGGCATCGGCCATTTGCGGCACCTTTTTGGGATTGGCGAAGCTCGCGACTTCAAGCCGCCGCGCACCAGCCTCTATCGCTTTTTCGATTAGCAGCAGCTTGTCCGCTGTCGCCACCAATTCAGGCTCGTTCTGCAAGCCGTCACGCGGACCGACTTCGACAAATTCGATGGAGCGGGAACCATTCATATGATTCGACATTCGCATATTTGTATACAAAATCAACCTCGATTAAGCAGCCGCTGAATCCTCTCTACGCTCCGCGTCGCGCTTGTGGGCCTCGGCATAGGCGTGGAAGGCACGGCGGATATGGCTGGTCATGACCGCGCAGGCCCAATCGGCATCGCGGTGAGTGAAAGCGGCGAGCAATTCTTCATGCTCATGCCATGACCGCTGCAAATTCTCGCGATCATATTGCAGCGCGGTGCGCAACACCACGGGCTGCTCGATAACCTGCGCCAGCATGACCGACAGACGGTCGGAATCGGCAGCCTCCAGGATGATCGCGTGGAACCAGCGATTATGTTCGATGAAGGCTGGAACGTCGGTTTTGCTGCCCGAAATGCACTTCAAAATCGCTTTATTGTGCGATCTGAGCCGTTCGAGCTGGTCCCAGCTGATCCGCGTTGCCGCCCTTTTTGCGACATGTGCCTCTAGCATCGCACGCAATTGGAAGGCGTCCTCAATGTCGTCGAGCGACCAGTCGGCAACAAAGCTGCGCTGCGTATCGCTGCGCCGGATGAACTGCTCGGCCTCAAGCCGGCGAAGCGCATCGCGCACCGGCGTTCGTGATACGCCGCAGCTTTCCGCAAGCTGCTCTTCGCGGATTTGTGTGCCAGGCGACAACTCGCCTGACAAGATCATGTTGCGGATCTGGCCATAGGCGCGATCGGACGCTTTGGACATAAAAGGTTTCCTTTTGGAACGCTCTTGACGAACGCACTTTGTATACAATACACAATGCAAAGATCAACGTCTGGGGAGGCGTAGCGTAGATGATTGCCGGTGAACACCGCGTCAAGGTGATCGTGCCCATTCCGATGGACGCCGCAGGCGTTGCCAATCGCGCATCGCAATTGCCCACGCATGTGATCGCCCCCGGCTTCAAGCCTGAATTTGTGGCGGTCGGATGGGGCGCGGAGCTCGGTGACAGCTATCACGACATGATGCTGATGGACTGGACGGTTTTCCAGGCAGGGATAGATGCAGAAGCCGAAGGATATTCGGCGGTTGTTATCGACACCGTAAGCGATTCCGGTATGCGCGCACTGCGGTCGCGGCTGTCGATCCCGGTATTGGGGCCGGGCGAATGCGCATTCCATATGGCGATGATGCTCGGCAAGAAATTCACCGTGCTGACGATGTGGGACGAATGGTTCCCGCTCTATGAAAAGACGCTCACTGAATATGGCTATTGGTCGCGCTGTGCTTCGCTGCGCTCGATAAGGACGCGGCCCGACCTTGAAGAGTTGCTGGCGGGGAAAGAAGAGGTCATCTTCGCCAAATTGAAGGCCGAAGCCGAAAAGGCAATCGCCGAGGACGGTGCGGATGTTATCGTGCTTGGGTCCACGACGATGCACCAATCGGCGGGCTGGCTTGCCGAACATTTGCCGATCCCCGTTATCAATCCGGGTCTGGTCGCTTACAAACAGGCCGAACTGCTGATCCAGCTCGGCCTCACCCACAGCAAGATTGCGTTTCCGCCCCCTGGGGTCGGCAATGATGCGGGCATTAGAAAGGGGCAAGCATGAGCGCCGGTTGGACCGAAGGCGGAGCAGGCCAGGCGGCTTCGCCTTACCCTTATTATATCGACATCGTGACCAAGCGCTATTTCGACGGCGTCGATAACAAGAATATGGACCAGGTGCTCGATTGCTTCACCGAAGACGCCATCTTGACCGAGGTGACCTCGCGGACTGTCCATGACGGCAAAGCCGCCATCCGCGCGATGTTCACCAAGCTGTTCGCCGACTTTTCCGACATTTGGCACGGCAATTTCGTCCACACCGCAGACCCGCAAAGCAACGCGATTTGTTCGCAATTCACGGTTTTGATCACACCCAATGGGGGTGAGGAACTGCGCTACGAGAATTGCAACCGCTTCTACCAGAAGGGCGACAAGTTCCACCGCGTCTATGTCTATATGAGCGGGGACAATTTGCTGAAGGAAGGGGATGCCTGATGCAATATGAACCCACCCTCGACCGGGCCGCGCTGATCGACCTCGCGATCAACAAATATTTTGCCAATGTCGATGCGAAGAACATGGAGGAGGCGCTCGCCTGCTTCAACGACGAGGCGCTGTTTTGCGTCCAGACAGCCTTCACGCGCCATGCAGGGAAGGCCGAAATCCGCCGGATGTTCGAGGATTTCTTCTCTGCTTACGAAACCATCGTCCACAAGGATTTCACCTGCACCGTCGACGAAAAAAATGGCCGGATCGCAGCGAGTTTCGAAGCCGTGCTGACCGGCCATGACGGCGCAGTAACGCGATTGTCCAACACCAATTTCTGGCGCGTTCGCGACGGCAAATTCCAGGAAGTCTATGTCTATATGAGCGGGGCCAACCCGCTGGTTTGAAACATGAATCAGGGAGATTTAATATGCGTTCGACCAAAGCCATCCTGCTAGGCTCAATTGCTGCCCTAGCCATTACCTCCGTGCCCTCATTCGCGCAAGATGCCGAAGGCGAAGAAGCGACCGGCGACGAAATCATCGTCACCGCGCGCAGGCAGAGCGAGCGCCTGATCGACGTGCCCGCGTCGGTATCGGTTCTGTCCGCCGAAACGCTTGCCAAAACCGGTGTAGACAATGCCGAGGGCTTTGCCCAGCTCACGCCCGGCGTGACCATCGTCACCGGCACCGCCGAAGCAGGCGACACGCAAATCAACATCCGCGGCATCAACGGCGCGCGCGATGCCGAAAGCTCGGTCGCTTTGATAGTCGACGGCATATTGAAAACCAACTCCGCGCAGCTGAACCAGCCGCAGGGCACGCTGCGCCAGATCGAAATCCTCAAAGGGCCGCAGGGCGCGCTTTACGGCCGTAACGCGGCGGCGGGCGCGATTGTCATTTCGACACTGAAGCCGGGTGACGGCCTGGAGGGCGGAGTCAAGGCAAGCTATGCCAAAGAAAATACGATGGAGGGCACCGCTTATATTTCTGCGCCGATTGGTGAAAATGCAGGTTTCGTGCTGTCCGGATATTACCGGTCTACCGATGGCTTCTATCGCAATATCTTTCTCGACAGCAAAGTGGTCGACGACCAGGAGGTTTGGTCCGTCGATGGCCGGTTCGTGGCCAAGCTCGGCGACGCCACCGAACTCGACGTAAAGGCCCGCTATGCCGACCTGTCCGGTGCGTCAATCAACTTCAACGCTGCCTTTCACCTGCCGCTTTTTGCCGCGGTAAATCCAGCGTTCAATGAGGATGTCAACAGACACCCGTTCCGCTATTATGGCAATATCCGCCCCACCAACGACCAGCGGTCGTTCGATGTATCGGCGAAGCTCGAACATGATTTCGGTTCGACAATCCTTACCGCCTGGGCGCTATATTCGGATGTAAAGCAAAGCCTGACAGCCGATGGGACCTCGGCTGATTTCGCGCGCTATATCTCGCCAGCTCTTGGCGCGCCGGCCAACGCGACCAACATCGCAGTACAAAATGCCTGCTTTGCCTCGACCGCTGCGCTTACCGGCTTTCCGGTAAACCAACCCGGCTTTATCGGACAGATCCCGGTACCGTTCATTTTCGCTCCGGCCAATGGCTCGACCTTCGGCCCCTATTCGCCGACAACCTGTGACGGCACGCAATATCAGGTGCGCAACCAGAAGGATTGGAGTGGCGAAATACGCCTCGCCTCGAACACCGACGGGCCACTGAGCTGGCAGCTGGGTGCCTATTATCTCCATATCGACCGGCTAGTCGGGGTCAGCCTGGGTGCCGATCTGGGGTCGGGGATAACCCGCAACCTCTACAATGCGCCCGGCACCACCAATCCCACGTCGCAGCTTTTCGCTGACAAGTTCAAGACCGACGTTTACGCGGTGTTCGGTTCGGCAGACTATAAAATGTCGGATTCGGTCAAGGCTGGTCTGGCGCTCCGCTACGACATCGAGGACCGAACGGCGTCAAGCCGCGTTCCGAACGTTGCCGACCCCATAACCGGTGCAAAGATCAATCCCGGGCTTCCTGCTACGGGCGCGATTCCGGATAAGTCTGAAACATTCAAGCAAATCGAACCAAAGGTGACGCTCAGCTGGCGGCCCACGCCCAGCACCAATGTCTACGCCAACTGGGGTATTGGCTTCAAATCGGGAGGCTTCAACAATAGTGGTTCGTCGGCGGTCGTGAACGCCGCGTTCAATGACGGCGTAACGCCCGGAACGATCAACGCCGGAGTGACCATCAACGACCAATATCGCAAGGAAGTGTCGAACGCATTCGAAGCCGGCATCAAGGGATCGTTATTAGACAACCGCATCACCTTCGACCTCGCGGGCTATTATACAAAGATCGAGGACATGCAGTTCTTCGAATTCTTCGTTGGCAGCTTTGGGCTTCTGCGCGTCGTGTCCAATATCGACAAGGTCGATGTGAAGGGCGCAGAGCTGAACGTTACGGCGAAGGTGGTGGAAGGCTGGACATTGTTCGGGTCGGTCAACGTTACCGATAGCGAGATCAAGAAGAACGCCTCGCGCCCTTACACGGTCGGCAATAAGTCTCCCTATACGGCAGATTACACGATCAACCTCGGAAGCCAGATCGATGCACCGTTAAGCGACGGTATCGACCTCATCATGCGTGCCGATTACCGCATTACCGGCCCCACATGGTTCCATAGCGTTCAGGACCAAACGCGTCCGACGATCTTCAGCGGGCTACTGCCGATATCGGCCCTCGCGCTGCCTGGATTTATCGGCGACGCCAATTACAGCATCGCCAAGCGCAAGGCATTCGGCGTGCTGAACCTGCGCGCCGGACTGGAAGGCGAAAACTGGAATCTGTCGGTATTTGCGGACAATATGCTCGATCGCAAATATATCAACGAAGCGATACCGGCGATCGAATTTGGCGGATCGTTTATTTCGCCGGGCGCCAGGCGGTTGATCGGTGTGGAGGCAGGGTTCAAGTTTTAGAAGCCATAATCTGCGCAGCCGCAGAGCAAAAGTCTCACGTAGACATGTCGTGCGAGCAGATTCTCGTTCGGCAAAGCGGTTGGGCAGCAATCCTGCTTCATGCGGAAATGAATGAGAGCTAACCGCTGCGAGGCGAATGCATTCGTTTTTTCAGCGCAGCCTGTCGCCTTTCGCCATGCTCAACTTCCCTGAACCCACGCCGATGTTTCCCTGTTTACGTCGCTGAAATTCCCTGTTCGTCGTCTAGGGAATTTCATCACAATAGCCCCGGAAATCTGCCGCTTAAAACTATCGCGAACGGCGATAATAGGCGCTAATAATATCTTTGTCCTGTAAACTCTCCGATAAGCAGGGAAATCATCAAGAGACGCGTTCGCACTAGACTACTTGGCGCACGAGTCCATCAACAGGACATTTCAAGAATCGTTGTAAATGTGCCTTCCTGCTGGAAGCGGCATTGAGTCGTGCTAGGGGCGTTTCGGAATTGAGCAGCATCATTGGTAATTGAAAGAATCACGTGTTCGAGTCGCGTAAGCGGCGCGTTGCAAATCGAGTGCTGAAACTAGCGGTGCTCATAATGTTCGAGCGCCGTCGCACGATTATAGGGCGTCAGTTCATCGAACCTTCGCTGCTCGACTTTTTCTAGCCAGTTCGGGTCGGCGAGGAGTACTCGGCCGAGCGCGACAAGGTCGAATTCGCCGCGGTCGAACATCGCTGCCAGGTCTTCCAGACGACCCAACATTGGCGACGAAATGCCCTCGACAAAATCCTGCATCAGGTCGCGGTCCATGCCGATCGAGCCGACGGTTATGACCGGCTTGTTAGTCACCTCCTTGATCCAGCCGCCAAGGTTTTTGGGATCGCCCTCGAACTCAGGCTCCCAGAAGCGGCGCTGTGAGGCGTGAAAAATGTCGACACCGGCGCGCACCAGCGGGTCGAGCCAGCGGTGCATTTCGTCGGGATTGCTTGCCAGTTTGACATCATAGTCATAGGTTTTCCATTGCGAGACGCGCATGATAATCGCAAAGTCCTCGCCGACCGCGGCGCGACATGCCGAAACGACTTCCGCCGCGAAAGTTGCGCGGTCGGCGATATCCGGGCCGCCATAGCGGTCGTTGCGAAGGTTCGTCCGGTTCCAGAAAAACTGGTCGAAAATATAGCCATGCGCGCCGTGCAGTTCGATTGCGTCACAGCCGATGCGTTTCGCCTCACGCGCGGATTCAGCAAAAGCGGCGACTGTATCCGCGATGTCGCGCTCAGTCATCGCGCGGCCACCCGGCACGTCTGGTCCGGCAAAGCCGGAGGGACTGACCAGAGGGGCATGCGGCGAGTCAGGGTAATTGAAGTCAGCGCATCCGCCGACGTGCCACAATTGCGGGACAAACATGCCGCCTTCGGCATGGACGGCATCGACGGCACCTTTCCATGCGGCGAGCGGTTCCTCGCCGGCGAAGATCGGCACCGTGTCGGCAGACACGGTGTGGTCGATGGCAACGCCCGTTCCTTCGGTGATGATCGTACCGATGCCCGCGGCGGCGCGGCGGCGGTAATATTCGGCACCTTCTTCGCTCAGCACACCGCCGGGCGCGAAATAACGTGACATGGGCGCCATGCAGAAACGGTTAGGCGCTTTGAGGGATTTGCACGTGAAGGGCGTGTGCAGTGGCGCGAGCAGGGCGGCAAGATCATCAAGCGGCGCAGTGGTCATCAGGCAAGTTTCCTTACGAATGCAAGCAAAGCTTCGTTGTAGGCAGAAGGCGTCTCAAGCTGGGGCGAGTGGCCGGTGTCTAGCGTGAGCAGCGTGCCGTTCGCGGCGCAGTTCGCGGCGAAACCGGCGATCGCCGGGTCAGCGATCGTGTCCTTCGTACCGCCAATCGACAGCACGGGAAACGTGAATGACGCCAGCAACTTGCGCTGGTCAAGCGTGGCAAGACCGGCGAGGGTTTCGCTGGCACGTGGGCCGGTGGCGAGGAACCCGCGCTCGACCCAACCGATCATCGCTTCGCTTGCACCTTCGCCCGATGCGCCCTCGGCAAGAGCCCGGAAAAAGCCGGGTCGGTCGGCGGTAATTGCGGCACCGATGGCGAGGACGTCTTCGGGCATACCGCCGTGCGGAAAGCCGTCGCCCTGAACATAGCGGGGCGATGCACCGCAGGTGAGGATCAGCCCGGCAACGCGCTCCCCCAGCAATTCGGCTGCCGCCACAGCGACGGCGCCGCCCAGCGACCAGCCGTTGAGGACGACGCGCGACGCGCCGCAACGGTCGACGATCGCCGCGACGTCGCGCGCGATCGCATCGATCGACATATCGGCAAAGTCGCGGTCGGATCTGCCGCAGCCACGGTGATCGACTACAATGGCGCCATGGCCTTCAGCAAGGAGTGCCTCGACTGCGGATGCCCAGTAATCGCCCGACATGCCCCAGCCGTGGATCAGCACGACCGGCATTTTGGCAGCACGGTGATATTCAAAATAAACGCGGCCGCCGCCGTCGGTATCGAAATAGGCCATATGCGCTCCTATGCTGGCGGCGACAGAGTGACGCCGGGCAGCGGGTTGAAGTGATACATCTTCACCTTGCGGTGCGCGATTTTCCACACACCATCGCGGCGTTCGAAGATGTCGAAATAGCTCGCGCCTACGGTCTGCGCCTGACCGTCGGCGGTGGTGCCGATGCAGTCGACGTCGCACACGCCCGTCGCACGGTCTTTCCCGTCGAACTTGATTACAAGGTTGGTGGTGAAGTGGATTGTACTGAGCCAAGCGGGCCAGAGAATTTCGTTCGTAACATGGGCGACACCCTCGCTGGCTTCGAATTTGCCGAAGGGCGGGCCAATGTCCCAGACCGCGTCGGGCCACCAGATTGCACTGAAGCGCTCCCAGTCGCGCTTGTCGAAGCCGTGGCAATAATCGCTAACCAGGTCGTGCATCGCAAACCGGCTTTCAATGCGGTCCAGTCGTTCTTCCAGGTTCGTGATTTCGGTCATGTTCGGCTCCTTGCGATGTCTCGCGTCAGTCGAGATAGGCAGCAAATTTCTCGCGCGCGGCGGCGAGCCGCGTCGGGACATGGTAGCTGGGGAAGAGGCCATCGAACGGCATTACGTCGCGCAATATGTCCTTGGCGACGCCGATCTTGTGGACCTCCGTCGGTCCATCAACGATGCCCATTTCGGGAACATATTGCCACATATCCATCAGTGGTGTTTCGTTCGACATGCCGAGCGAGCCGTGAAGATGAAGGGCGCGATAGACGACGTCCTTCAGCACCCCTGGCATCGCCGCCTTGATCGCACTGATTTCGCGCCGTACTGGCCGCGTGTAAGATTTGTCGCGGTCAAGCAACCATGCGGCGTATAGTACGTGCAGGCGGAATTGCAGGATCTGCGTATAGCTGTCAGCGATCTTTTCCTGAACCATCTGCTTGTCGGCCAGCCGCTCGCCCTTGGTCGTGCGGCTGACGACCCGCTCGGTCATATAGTCCATCGCCTTGTTGAGCATGCCGACGGTGCGCATCGCATGGTGGATGCGGCCGCCACCGAGCCGCGACTGCGCAACCTTGAAGCCTTCCCCGACCGGGCCGAGGCGGCTCGCCTCCGGCACGCGGCAATTGGCGAACCGCAGATATCCGTGAACCCCGCTGCCGATTTCATCTTTGGGTCCGACAGCGGTATTGCGCACGATCTCAAGGCCCGGCGTATCGTGCGGGACGATCAACATAGTTGACCCGTCATGGACCGGCACTTCCGGGTCGGTAATGACCATGACTATAAGAAATTCGGCGATGCAGGCATGGCTGGCGAACCATTTCTCGCCGTCGATCACCCATTCATCGCCGTCGAGACGCGCCCGACAAGTGAACTCACCGGGATCGGCGCCGGCCTGCGGCTCGGTCATGGAATAGCAGGAGACAATCTCGCCATCGAGCAACGGCTGTAGATATTTCGCTTTCTGCTCGTCTGTGCCAAAGCGCGCCAAGATTTCGGCGTTTCCGGTATCGGGCGCCTGCGTTCCGAAAACGGTAGGCGCAAAGCGGCTGCGACCGAGAATTTCGTTCATCAGGCCCAGCTTGAGCTGGCCAAGACCCTTTCCGCCAAGTTCGGGCCCGAGATGGCATGCCCACAGGTCGCGCTTTTGGACTTCCTGCTTCAGCGGTGCCATCGCGCGCGCGGCAGGTGAACGCGGGTCGACATGAGCAGCAGGATCGCGAAACACCAGGTCAAGGGGTTCGACTTCTTCTGCGACAAACCTGCGCATCCATTCGAGTTGCTGTTCGAATTCAGGATCGGTTGAAAAATCCCAAGCCATCAGCAAGCGGTCTCTTTGCCACGCTCGCGCAGCTCCATTTTCATGCCCATGTTCATTGTCCGGCGTACCACGCGCCATCGACCCAGAGTTCGGCGCCCGACACATATTTGGCTTCGTCCGACGCTAGGTAAAGGCTGGCATAGGCAATATCCATCGGATCGCCCACGACGCCCATAGGGATTGAAGCCTTGATTGCAGCATCCTGTTCGGGGGTAATGTCGCCCAAAATCGGTGTCTTGATCTGACCGGGGAAGATCGTGTTGACCCTTATGCCCTGCTTTGCAAATTCGAGGGCACCGGCCTTGCCCATGACGCGGACCGCCGCTTTAGAGGCGTGGTACGAGATGGCGTTTGGGCTGCCGATTAGGCCGTACAGCGAACTGATGTTGACGATAGCGGCGTTACCGGAAGCGAGCAGGGCGGCACTCGCGGCCTTCATGCCCAGGAACACTCCGGTCTGGTTGATCGCGATCATGCGGTTCCAGCCTTCACTGCTTTCATCGACGATACCGCCTGGATGGAAAATGCCTGCGTTGTTGACCAGCGTCGTCAGTTTGCCGAAGCGCTTTACTGCATCGGCGACCGCAGCGTCCCAGCTGGCGCTATCTGCCACGTCGAGGTGAATGAAGGCCGCAGTACCGCCTTCATTTTCGATAGCAGCAACGACGGCTTTGCCTTTCTCGGCCTGCACGTCACCGATCAGAACCGAGGCACCTTCGCGCGCGTAAAGAATTGCCTGAGCCTCACCCAAGCCGCTCGCGCCACCCGAAATCAATGCCGATTTACCGAACAGTCGGCCCGCCATTTTGCACCCTCTCATTTCGTTCTTGTTCTTGGCGAATCTTGTTGCATACTTACTAGATGAGAACAAGCAAGAATATGCATGATTGCTAGCGGTTCAAATAATATAATTATATATCATATATTTACTGACGATATGCTTCCCCTTAGCGAGTTACATATGAAAATTTGCTTGTTGTCAGCAAACAAGTGAGGCATGTTTAAATCGGAGCGTGACTCGCAAAATCCGGAGGAGGAATTGCGGGCAAACCATACGCCCGTCTTGGGAGGAGGAACGATAATGAAAAGTCGCGTAAAAATCGTGAGCCTGCTGGCTACGGCTGCATTCATTTCTTACCCGGCGTCAGTCGCCCATGCACAGGAAACGGGAACTGAGCCCCAGGCGGAATCGTCGGGAGGCCTCGAAGATATCGTCGTCACCGCGCGCAAGCGCGACGAGAATATACAGGATGTTCCTGCATCGGTCAGCGCACTGTCCGCAGGCGAGCTGGACAGGCGGTTCGATTCTGACGTGCGCGACTTTGCGGATTCGTCGCCGAACATTGTTATCGACGATACCCAGCAAGGTCCCGGTGGTGTTGCCGCCGTTTATATCCGCGGCATCGGTGTCGCTGATGTCGAAAAATCGGTCGACCCGGCGGTTGGTGTGGTGTTCGACGATATCTATATCGGGCAAAGCTCGGGCAGCCTGCTAAAGGCAATCGACATCGACCGCGTAGAGGTATTGCGCGGTCCGCAAGGAACGCTGTTCGGACGCAACGCCACCGGCGGCGTCATCAACCTCGCCCGATCGCGTCCTAGTTATGACTTTACCGGCAAGGCCCGCGCGACCTATGGCCGGTTCGACACCTGGAAAGTCGAAGGCGTTGCCAGCACCGGACTGTCCGACAATGTCGCGGTCAAGGTCAGCGGCGCTTATGAGAAATCCGACGGCTACATCTACAACAGCTTCTACGACCAGCCCGGGCAGAGATCCGAATTTTACGCAATTGCCGGCGCCTTATTATTCGAGCCGACCGACAATCTGGACATCCAGATCAGCTACGATCACCAGAAGACCAAACAGGACCCACCGCAGTTGCTCGCGGTAAACCGGCCGACGGACCTGTTCTGCGTTGCATATGCCCAATGCTCGCCCTCTCCGGGTGTGCCCACGTCGGGCGATCGCTACGTCAGCGTGTCCGACGGACGGCTGGAGAAGAATGCGACTTTCAAGCTCGATATGGCGATCGGCAAAGCGACCTATGACCTCGGGTCCGATATGCAAATCGATTATATCCTCGGCTGGCTGAAGACAGATGAAACGATCACTCAGGACTTCGATGCCGCACCGCAAACACTGTATCATACCGACCGGCCGGCGCGCTGGCGGCAAACGACAAACGAGCTGCGCCTGACCAAGGGCGGAGCCGGGCCGCTGACCTTTGTTCTGGGCGCCTATCTGTGGGATTCGCGCTACACGATCAATTTGAAAAACTATATCGGCTTTGCTGGCCCGCCGTTGCTGACCAGCGCGCAGGACGTCACCCAGACCAACAAGTCGTGGGCAATTTATGGCGAAGGCGATTACGAGCTTGCTGACAGGCTGACGGTGACGCTAGGCGCGCGATACACGAAGGACAAGAAGTCCAGTATCGTCAACGACCTGCCTGTGCTGATCTATGGTACTCTGGTCGAGGCAAATCCGATCGCAACGCTTCCCGGCTCCATCGTTATGGCGGCCCCGGTCAAGCAAAGCTGGAAGAAGTTTACGCCTAGGGTTTCGCTTCGCTACGAGTTTTCCGACGACGCGATGGCCTATGCCTTGTGGTCGCGCGGCTATCGTGGCGGCGGGTTCAACGGCCGTCCCGCAACTATCGGCGCGGCGACCATTCCCTATGATCCGGAAACGCTTGATAACTATGAAGTCGGCTTCAAAGCCGAGTTTGCGGACCGCCGCATTCGGCTGAACGGCGCAGCGTTCCTGATGAAGTATAAAGACATGCAACAGGACCTTGACGTGCCCGCTCCTGGAACGTCGACCGGCCGCGAGAACCGCACGATCAATGCATCCTCGGCTGAGTTTACGGGCTTCGAACTCGATTTGACCGCGCAGCTCTTCGATGGCTTCACCGTTAACGGCAACCTCGGTTATCTCGACGCAAAATATAAGGACTTTTTCGGCGACATCTACAGCACGGGTACGCCTGTCGATGCCTCTTTCCTTAAAATCCGCCGGGCGCCGAAATGGACATGGAGCCTTGGCGGGACGTATGAGGCCGACATCGGCGACAACGCATCTGCGTGGATTCAGGGCGACGTCCACTATATCGGCGGCCACGAGATTACTTTCCTTAATAATCCGAACCTGCGCAATGATGGCCAGTTTCTCGTCGACGCATCGGTCAATGTGCGGTTCAACCAGACTACAGTCAGTCTGTTCGGAAAGAACCTCGCCAACGAAAAGGGCTGGACTATCGGCTACGACGTGCAGGGGGTTTGGAGCTATGCGGCACCGCGTCCCCGGCGGACATTCGGCGTCGCTGTGACACAAGCTTTCTGAGAACAATCGGGCATGGCGGAAAAGTCTAAGCCTGAAGCGCGGCGATGGGTGGTGACCGGGGCATCGCGAGGTCTTGGCCTGGCGATCGCCCGGCTCGCTGCGAGCAATGGGGACAAAGTGGCCCTGATTGCACGCAGCGAAGAGGTCGTTGTCCAAGCAAGCTCGATCGGTAGAAACAGCATCGGTATTGTCGCCGATGTGACCGATCCGGCGTCTGTCAACGACGCTTGCGAAAAGGTTGCCGAGCATTGGGGTGGCATCGATGTCCTCATCAACAATGCCGGACTTCACCGCGGTGGGTTGCTCGGTTCCCTGGCACAGGATGATTGGCAAGCGGTTATCGATACCAACCTGTCCGGACCGCTCAACTTCGTGCGCGCTGCCTTGCCCTATCTCGGTGACGGCGGATCGATCGTTAACATCGGTGCGGTGGTCGGCCTGCGCGGCTTTGCAGGCGATGCCGCTTATGGCGCGTCGAAAGCCGGGCTCGCGGGGCTTACCCAAGTTTTGGCCGTCGAACTGGCTCGTCGCGGCATCCGGGTCAACTTGGTTATACCTGGGCTGACCTCGACCGACATGACCGCCGAGATATCGGGACGCGCCATGGCAAAGCTTACCGCGAGCATTCCGCTGGGCCGTGAAGGCACGGCCGAGGAACTGGCCGATGTCGTCTGGTGGGTGGCGGGATCGCCCTATATGACCGGCGCTATCATCCCGAACGACGGCGGGTTACTGTGCAGATTGTGAGCGATCCGGCCGAGCGGTTCTACCGCTGGCTGGACGATGAGGCAGGCATTGGCGAAGCGCGGATTGTCCGTAATCTGACTGGTGGCAATGCCAACGTCACCAGCCTGGTTGAAACTGCAAGCGGTCCATTGGTGCTTCGCCATCCACCTGCCGATACCGTGTCGGATCTGGCCGGTGCCGGGATATCGCGCGAGTTTCGCTTTATCTCTGCTATCGCCGGTAAGGCACCGGTGGCCGAACCCATCCTGTTCTGCGACGATGTGCAGGTGCTTGGCGCGCCATTTTCCCTTACGCGCTTTGTGCAGGGAGCAGCGATAACCGACACGCTGCCGCCAGCCTATCCGAACAGCATCGCGACGCTCGATGCTGTCGGCCACGCACTGATCGATGCGCTTGCTAGCGTCCATGCGATTACGCCGGTTCCAGCAGCGTTAGGCGATGTCGACAAGGCGCGGACATTCGTCGCTCGCCAGATCGAACGATGGCGCGCGGTGCGATCGGAACACATGGTTCGCGACCTGCCGTTAATCGAGCAGCTAGGAGCCTGGCTTGCCGAGAATGCGCCGCAGCCGGAGGCCGTGCGGATCGTGCATTGCGATTACCATCTCGACAATGTGCTGATGGATCCCGCCGAGCCGAAAGTCAGGGCTATCCTCGATTGGGAAATGGCCACGCTGGCCGATCCGCTCGTCGATATCGGGCTGGTCACCGCGATGTGGAATCGCGATGAAGGATTGCCGCTGGGCTTCGCTTTCGTCCAGCGCGTGTCGAACGTAACCGGCGTGATGACGGGCGCCGATCTCGCGAAGCGCTGGGCCCACACAACTGGCCTCGCCATCGACCATCTCGGATATTTCCAGGCGTTCGCGCTTTGGCGCCTCGCCGCAATCGTAGAGGGTGCTTATGTCCTGTTTCGCCAGGGTCAGGTCGATGGGCCATACGAACGCGGCCTCGAACATGACGTGCCAGCGCTGCTCGACGCTGCACGGCGGATTGCGCAGCGCGAGGGGATGGCGTGATGGACGCTACCATGATGCACGAGCCACTGGGCACCGCAGCAATTTTCGAGCATGGCGAACATATCCATGCAACCAGCCGCATCGGTCTGTTCGATGGCGAGCAAATGACGTCGCGCAGCTATGCAGAAACGGCCGGACGTGCCCGCCGCCTTGCTAAAGCATTGCGGTCGACAGGCGTCGCGGCGAACACCCGCGTCGCCACGCTAAGCTGGAATGATTTTGCCCATTTTGAGGCCTATCTTGCCGTACCGGCGATGGGTGCGGTGCTCCATACGCTCAATCTGCGGCTCCATCCTGACCAGATCCACTACATCATGGCCGATGCCGGTGATGCGTTTCTGATTGCCGATGGCACGCTGCTTGCCGGTCTGTTGCCACAGATAAATTCGCTTGAAGGGCTTGAGCACATTATCGTCACGGGCGACGCTACCGGGCTCGGCGGGCTTGCAAAGCCGTGGACGCCGTACGATGATTTTGTCGCCGATCATGCGCGGATGACAGAATTTCCCGAACTGGACGAAACCGCCGCGGCGGCGACATGCTATACGTCGGGGACAACGGGCGAACCCAAAGGCGTTGTCTATTCGCACCGCACGATATTCCTGCACAGCATGGCATCAATGGCCGCCAACGCCTTTGCGCTCAGCGACCGTGACAAAATCCTGCTGCTGCCGCCTATGTTCCATGCCAATGCCTGGGGGCTGCCTTACTCAGGCTGGCTGGCGGGTGCGGATTTTGTGCTGCCGGGGCCACATTTGCAGCCCGAGGCGATCCGCAGAATGATCCGCGCGACCGCGCCGACATTTACGGCAACGGTGCCAACCATTCTGAACGACTTGCTCCGCACCGATGCCGCCAACCCGATCGATATGACAAGCTTCCGCGTCATAGTAGCAGGCGGATCGGCGGTTTCGGAAGGTCTGATCGCCGAGGTCGAGCGGCGCTGGAACGTACCGCTTATCCAGGGATGGGGCATGACCGAGACAAGCCCTCTCTGCGTCCTGTCGCATCCTGCGGCTGACACATCGCACGACGACGCGCGTCGTTTGCGGGCAAAGAGCGGACGCCCGGTTGCAGGTGTGCGCGTGCGGCTGGTTGACGATGAGGGCAAGCGGCTACCCGAAGACGGTAAAAGCGTCGGGCGATTGCAGTTGCGCGGCGCATGGATCGCGCGCGGCTATCATCGCGGCGCCGGGGCCGAAGCGCTGACCGAGGACGGTTGGCTGGATACGGGCGATGCCGGGACAATCGATCCGCGGGGATATGTCCAGGTCACCGACCGGCTGAAGGATCTGATCAAATCGGGCGGCGAATGGATTCCTTCGGCAGAGCTTGAAAACCACGTTGCCAGTCTCCCCGGTGTCGATCTCGCGGCGGTTATAGGGGTTGCCGACCCGCGCTGGGAGGAGCGCCCTCTGGCTATTGTGACTACCTCAGACGGCACGCTTCCCGATTTTGTAAGCCTGCGCAGTGCGTTGCAAGGCCGCGTTGCCCGGTTCTGGATACCGGAATATTGGGCACATGCCGACAATCTGCCATTGACCAGTGTCGGCAAGATTGACAAGCAGATGCTGCGCGAGGCTGTTGCGACGGGCAGGACGGTTTTTGAAAGGATCGAAGAATTTTCATGAACACACCACCGCGGATGAAGGGGAAGGCCTCCCTGCGCGAGGTGACAGAAGCCCGTTCGACCGCCCCGACGAAGCCACGTGCCCTTCGCCGGACGCAGGCGGAACGCACTGCGTTGTCCGACGCCCGCATGTTCGACGCAGCAATGCAGTTGATCGTGGAACAGGGGACGCATGCCACAACGCTGAAGGCAGTCGGCGAACGAGCCGGCTATTCACGCGGCTTGGCGTCGAGCCGGTTCGGTTCGAAGGACGCGCTGTTCGGGCAGCTCGTGCTTCACTTCAACACCAGCTGGACGCAGGAACTGGCGAACAAGGTCGGCACGCGTGGTGGTGCACAAGCGTGTTTGGCCGCTTTGCGTGCTGTGGAAGGTTTCCTGTCGACTCACTCAGGATATATGCAGGCCATGTATATCCTGTGGTTTGAATCGATCAGCTCGCACAACGACGTGCGCGATCATCTCGCCGCATATCATGAAATCTATCGCCGCGACCTCGCGCACTGGGTTCAGGAGGGGATCGCCATCGGCGAAATCGACGCGACGGTCGACGCCGAATGCTATGCGTTCGGTTTTTGCAGTTTCATTTTCGGCACGATCTATCAGTGGCTCGTCGCACCGGACAGTGTCGACCTGCCAAAACAGTTCCACGCCTTTCGTCGCTCGACCGCGAAGACCTTTGGAATCGACGGCTGAGTCTTTAGATTGGGTACTATTTAAATTAATAAAAACAACATCTTAGTGCCTATTTTTTGCGCTTGATTTTTCATTTGCTAGACGCTAACAAATAAATGTAGGGCGTCTGCGGCGGCGTCCAAGATCGGGAGAGTTGGCTTGGCAAAGGCTGTCCATTTGTTGCAGCTATTGAGCGTGCCGGGTCCTTCTTGCGACATGATTGCATCGGCCTGTACCGATCACTGTGCGTCTCAATGCTACATTGCTGGAAAGCATAGAAGATGAACCATTTGGATCGCGTCGACGGCGGTTTGATGCGGCCGGTTCTTGACGGTGTGCGCGTAATCGAACTGGCCGGCATCGGTCCCGCACCATTTTGCGGCATGATGCTTGCCGATCACGGTGCAGAGGTGATCCGCATCGACCGGCCCGGGGGCAGCGACCCGCTTTTGCAGGATCAACACCGCGACATACTGCTTCGCTCACGACGCACAATCACGCTCGATCTCAAGCAGCCGGAGGCGGTCGATATTGTCGCCCGGCTTGCCGAAACTGCCGACGGCCTTATCGAGGGGTTCAGGCCCGGCGTCGCGGAGCGTCTGGGATTGGGGCCCGTCCAGTTGATGCGGCGCAACCCGGCATTGGTATACGGGCGAATGACTGGCTGGGGGCAAGACGGCCCCTTGTCCGATAAAGCGGGGCACGACCTCAATTATATATCGATCAACGGATGCCTTGCCGCACTGGGTCGGGAGGGCGAGCCGCCAATGCCGCCCTTGAACCTCATAGGCGACTACGGCGGTGGGGGTATGATGCTGGCGTTCGGCTTCGTTTCAGCGCTGTTGGCCGCGCGGCAGAGCGGACAGGGGCGCGTTATAGATTGCAGCATGGCCGAAGGCTCCGCAGCTTTGATGGCAGGCATGTGGTCGCTCAAGCAAAATGCAATGTGGGAACGGGGACGCGGCCAGAACCTGCTCGATGGTGGCGCTCCCTTTTATGCCTGCTATGCTTGTGCGGACGGGTGTTTCGTAGCGATCGGCGCCATCGAACCACAATTTTATGCACGGCTTGTCGAGGTGCTTGACCTTGGTGGCGACCCGCTATTTGCAATGCAGCACGACCAGTCCAAATGGCCCGAAATGAAAGCCCGCCTGACAAGGATTTTCGCTGGTGCGCCGCGGGCGACTTGGACTGGCAAATTGAAGCATCTGGACTGCTGTTACACCGAAGTGCTGACCATGGACGAGGCGCCGACGCACAATCACAACGCGGCGCGGGGTAGTTATCTGGAAACCGAAGGCTTGATGCAGCCTCATCCTGCGCCGCGTTTTGCCGATACTGCGGTCGTCCTGCCCACGATGTGGCAACGCGACTCCGACCGGATGGAAATTCTCGCAGAAATCGGGGCACTCGACCCTGACCGAGTGGTTGCGGAATAAGGTTCTGAGGAAAAATGACGAGCACCAGCCAAGGTGCCGTTCGATTATTGGAGAGTATGATGACAACAACCAACGCCGATACACATGTAGGTTCTGCAAATCGCGAAGCTATCCCAACCGTAGACTATGATGCTATCGTTATAGGAGCAGGTTTTGCCGGACTGGCGCTCATCCATTACCTGCGCAAGGTTGGCCTTTCTGTTCGCGTATTCGACCGGGCATCAGACGTTGGCGGCACTTGGGCGTGGAACCATTATCCAGGCGCCGCAACCGATAGCGAAAGCTATTATTACTGCCTCACATTCTCCCCTGAACTGTTGCAGGAATGGTCCTGGACCAAGCGCTATCCCGGCCGAGAGGAGACGCAGCGCTATATGCGGTTCGTCGCCGACAAATGCGACATGTGGCCGCACATTCAGCTCGATACAGAGATTGTCGACGCGCAATATCTGGAAGCGCATGGCCACTGGCAAGTTACGACTGGCGAGGGCGATGTGTTTACTTGCAAATATTTCATCAGCGGGATGGGCATGATTTCGGAGCCGATGATTCCGAAGATTCCGGGCATGGACCGGTTCGAAGGCCCCCTCTTCCATTCCTCGCGCTGGCCGCACGAAGGCCTGGATTATGCGGGCAAGCGGGTCGGGATTATCGGCGCCGGGGCGACCGCCGTCCAGATGCTACCCGTTGTTGCGGAAACGGCCGGCAGCGTCACATTGTTCCAGCGCACGCCGAACTATGTCCTGCCCGCCATGCAAAAGCCGATGACGCCCGAGTGGGAAAAAGAGATTAAGGACAATTACGACGCGATCGTCGCGAAATGCCGCAATCATGTGTTCGGCATGGCATTCGACAGCCCGGTCGGGCGCAACGTAATGGACACGCCGCCCGAGGAACGGCAGCGCATCTTTGAGGAAAACTGGACTGGAAGTTTCCGCTGGGTGTTCGAAACTTTCGACGATCTGCTCGCCAGTCCCGAAGCCAACCGGATGGCGGGCGACTTCATCGCCGCCAAGATGAGGGAGCGGGTAAACGATCCGGCGCTCGCTGACCTGCTGACGCCAAGCTTTGACGATTATCCGCTGTTCGCCAAGCGCCCGCCACTCGACCACGGCTATTTCGAAGCCTTCAATCGTGACAATGTGCATCTGGTCGACATCAAAAGGCGCGAGCCGCTGGTGGAGATTACCGAGACGGGTGTGCGGACCACGCTCAACGATTATGAATTCGACATCATCGTGCTGGCGACGGGCTTCAAGGCCTATACGGGAGCGCTTGAGGCCTTCCCCATCCGTGGCAATAGCGGGCAGACGCTGCGCGAAAAATGGCAGGTCGAGTCAAGTAGCATCATGGGGGTCTGCGTCGCTGGTTTCCCCAACATGTTCATCGTCACCGGTCCGCAGGCACCCTTCGCCAACCTGCCGACGTCCATCGAGCAGAACGCCATCTGGATTTCGCGGTGCGTGGAAAAGATGGAACGTGAAGGGTTGGACGTGTTCGAGCCGAAGGAGGAAGCGGAGCGTGAATGGACTGCTGCTACGGCGAACATTCACGGAATGACGCTGATGGCAGAGGGCGACAAAGTCAATTCGTGGATGATGGGTGCCAACCGAGACGACAAGGGCGCGCGCGTTCTGATTTATTTCGGCGGTGCCAATCTATATTATGATGCCCTGGACCAGTCGGCCGTCGAAGGATTTCCGGAACTGGATTTCAAGAAATTGACATAATTGTTTAGATAGCAAAGGTAGGAGAGCATCCCCCTATAATCGTTTCATGTAGCGTACAGATATATATGTATATTGATTCCGATTGTCATTGAAATGGCACGGGAACGAATGGCAGGTATTGGGCATATCTCTTTCGTGCCACAATAGCCGCGATGTTAGCGGATTCGGTCATCTCTTGGATATTTGAGAGGTGAGGGTATGATCGGGCCATCCGTCGACGTTCCGCTGGCTGTAGATGATTTTTCCACCGCGAATCTTGATGCTGGGGACAATGCGATTATCGACTGCGTTTCGCGGGGGTGACGCTCCCGCGTTTTGCAGAACTGCATTGCAGATCAGCGGATGGAGCTTAACAGGCGCTATGTCCGGCGCGACATCAAGGGAGTCCAATGACCCGCCACCAGGTCACGTTGTTTTTCGGGGACGTTGCCATCCATGGTACTCTCGGCAATCCAGGAGCGCGCCAGCGAGTTTTACTCGCGAAATATGGTGGCATCCTTGCTGTCCGGCCCACTCAAGTAGCAATGATCGACGAAAGATTAGGTCGCCTTGCTGTCCCTGTCCGCACTATAGCCCGCTGCATTACCGCCCAGCTGTAAAACACGCTCGAACGAAACTCCATCAGCGGACCTATCGCGTCTTCGGCCAAGACAGCGTAATTTACCCGAGCGCGGCATGCGGTGTAAATCATGCGCCCAGGCATTCGTTTTTGCACAGCGCCGCCTTTCGCTTTTCGTGGTGCTCAACTTTTCTGTTCCCAGAGGAATGTTTCTCAGTTTGCGTAGCTGGGCTTCCCTGTTTGGCGTCTAGGGAATTTCATCATAACAGCCGCGTAAATCTGCGAACTAAAACGGTCACCAGCGGCGATAATGGGCACAAAAAACATACTTTCCCTGTAAATCCCCTATTAAGCAGAAAACGTTAATTCGTCTTGACCGGCGTAACAGCCCGTTACTTCGGGCAACTCAATATGCTTCAAGCAATTTAGTCTAGCATCACTCTCGAATTCAATATCAATATGTTTTTGAGTGTAACAACGTTGCTCGGGACTGAACAAGCTTCAGCAAAACCAAGTTTAGTTCATGAGGTTTCAAGGCGATGAAGCCAACGTTCGAACGCATGGAGCATCGCTACTGGCCTGCCACAATGCGTAGGCGGCCAATGCAACAGCCGCGACGAGCATGGCAGCCAATAACAGGCGCGGCTTCCAACATGCTAGATCCGAAATCAGGCCTTCATTTTTGCCTGGTCGAACGACCCTGCCCGGTGCCTCTAGGATTACAGAAGCTTCGGCACTCTGGCGAGCCGACAACGGACGATACATGTCCGGGTAGGCTGTAGCCGGGCTCCCCAACCTCACACGATATGATCCGAGCCGCAGGTAAAGGCAGAGACCGTGCATGGGAGCCTGCTGCGCATAATATTTTTCTAATGCACTTCGCAGACGACAGACCTGCACCCGGGGATAGCTGTCGGCATAGGAGTCGAAATCATCGGGCTTCCCGAGGCCGTCGACAGCGACGGAATAGCCTTTCAGGGAATTTCCGCGACCTGCAACAGTCTCGTCGACAAGAAATTGCAACAGCCTCGACAATACAGGTGCATTTTGAAAGCTGGGATGCTCTAGGATATGATTGCACTCATCGCGCATCACCAGATCATGCGCTGGCCGACTAAGATCCAGCGGCATCATTTGATCGTTTTCTTGCAGCCTGCTCCGCACATTTTATCAATTTGCTGCTCTTCCTGTGACGATTGCTGCATCCGGCGTAAGGATGCGGCCCGAATGGCAGCGCTTCAATCTCGTTTGGGGAACGGTTCAGGACAAATTGGCGGCATTTTCGTCATCGGCTGCGCTTCCAACCCCGGTTGCTTGAAAACGACGGCGATATTGCAGCGGGGTGACGCCCAGTCGGCGCAGGAATGCTCGCCGGAGCGTCGTAGTCGATCCGAAACCAGCCCTATGGGCTATGGTCTTGATCGAAGCGTTGCTGTCTTCAAGCAACTGCCGGGCAATGTCGATCCGGATTAGTTCGACGTAGGCGGCGGGGTTCATGTGGAGTTCGGCGCTGAAAAGCCGGGACAGGTGACGCGGGCTCATGCAGGCTATTTTGGCAAGCGCCTCGAGACCCAGCTCCGCACGAGGGTTTTCGAGTATGTGGAGCCGTATCCTGTCCAGCGGGCCGGTCGTGGCACTTTGCGCAATCAACGCCTCGCTGAACTGCGACTGGCCGCCGGGCCGTTTCAGGAAGACGACCAGGCGCCGAGCCACCCACAGCGCGAGCGCTCGTCCGTGAGCTTCCTCGATCAGCGAAAAGGCAAGGTCGATTGCCGCGGTCACACCGGCGGAACTGAAAACCTGTCCATCGCGCACAAAGATGCGGTCCGGTTCGACTACGATGTCGGGGAAGTCGGCTGCAAGCTGCGCTGCATATTGCCAGTGGGTGGTCACGTGGCGTCCCGTCAGCAGACCGGCATGCGCCAGAAAAAAGGCACCCGTGCAGGTCGAGCCGTAGCGCCGTGACTGCGATGCCTGGTCCTGAAGCCATTTCCTGACAGCTTCACTAGGCGGAGCCTGCACGCCATAGGGTCCCGCCACAATCAATGTATCGCATGGCTCAAAAGAATCCTGGATGCCTGCATCGGGCACGAAAGTTATGCCGGAAGCACTATGCTCGGCCTCTCCCCTTTCGGTTACCAGCCTGACCCGGTATCGATGAGGCAATGCCAGTTTGCAATTCGCTTCGAACAGCGCGTCCTGCACACCGGCAATCTCGAGCATATGCACATTGTCGGGGACAAAAATTGTGACGAGCATGGCCTGCCTTTCGCCCGGCGACTATCCCCGATAGGATCGGTTCGGTCCAGCCCGCGGACTTGGTTCGTTAGCGCTCCTAAGCCAGTCGAGGGCGGCGTCGATTTTTGGACCGGTCGCGCTGTTCATTGGCACGGGAATTTTTGCCATCGCCATAACTGCATTGGCTGCGCTCCGCTCGCACAGAAAGAACATGCAAGTTTAGCCTGGATGACTGCCAAGGCGATTAAGCAATATTGCGTAATTGCCATCACCGCCCGCACACAGTCCTGACGGTCCCGGCAAACATGGCGGTTCCAGCGCGGATGTCGGGAGAACGCGCATGACGCGTCTGCACCGACATCTTTTCGGTGGCACCCCCTTTTGCGGATTATGGGGGGTATCGTCAGTGCAAAGCCAAAAGCCCGTGAAAGCAAAGCTGGCGACGGGCAAGTCGACGGATGCAATTGGCGATCATAGCACCGATCCCATCGCGATCGGACCGGCTTCGTCATGGCGATCAATTCGCTGGACAAACAACAGGAGAGGTATACTCTTCGTCCCCACTGGAGTTTATTTTCTGCGCCGCCGGCCATTGCGGCTTCTGAATCTGGCCACCAGATTCTGGAAAAAGCATCTTCGGTTTATGCGCAGGCATGCTGCTGTGCAGTTGCGCATAACGTGTTGCGACCCCGCCAACCGGAAGGTCGAAATTGGCCGGGCTGCTTCGGCATTAGGAACAGGCACACAATGTTTGTTGCGCGTCCTCTATTTGGACCAAGCAAAATGCTGAGGGTAGACGAGCTTTCGGAGCCGCAAGAGCTCAAGCATTGCATTCGCGATCTTGTCGCTCTGTCGACGCTGCCGGCAATCTGGAAAGATTATAATTCGCTGCAGATTGCCGACAGCGTCGCTGCTGCGCTGATCTCGATGCTTGACGCCGACATCGTTTATGTCGCGGCGCCCGGGCTGCGCGACGAAGATGAGGTCGAAGTTTTGCGAACGAGCCGGGCCGTCTCGAAGCGGTCGTCCGTTCGTATCGAACACATATTGCGCGGAGCATGGCTCGGAACCCGCGAGCAGACCTTTGCGATCGACAATCCCTTTGGGAAGGGAATGGTTCACATCGCAGCAGCGCCAATGGGCTTTGGCGGTGAAGCCGGGATTGTCGCGGGTTCGCTCAATCCGGATTTTCCCAGCGAGACGCACCGGCTGCTTCTCGGAATTGCGGCGAGCCATGCCACCCTCGCCATTCAGCGCTAGCATGCGGAGGCCCAGCAACGGCGGATGGTGAGCCTGATCGAACGGTCGTCCGAATTTGTGGGGCTGGCCCGTTTGGAAGGCACGGTGCAATATCTCAACAAGGCAGGCTGCGAACTTTTGGGACTGTCCGGCATCGAGGAAGCAAAGCGGCTCAAGGTTTTCGATTTCCTCGCGCCCGACGAACAGCTCAGGGCGCATCGCGAGTTGATGCCGCTGGTGATGGAGACCGGACGCTGGCTCGGCGAGCTGAATTTTCGCCACTTCAGAACCGGGGAAGAAATTCCCTTCCTGGTCGAATGGTTCCGGATCGACGACTTGCAAACGGGCGGCCCCATGAACATTGCCACTGTCAGCCGCGATTTGAGGGGGCAGAAGCAGCAGGAGGAGATTCTTCGACGCCTCAACGAATCTCTTGAGGAGCGGGTGTCGACACGAACATGGGAGTTGGCCGAAGCGCTCGAGAGCCTCACGTTCGAGGCCAAGGAGCGCCAACGCGCAGATGGCCGCGCGCAGGAGCTGCAGGCGGAACTCCTGCATGCGTCGCGGCTAAGCGCGGCCGGACAGATGGCCGGTGCATTGGCGCACGAGCTGAACCAGCCGCTGACCGCATTTACCAACTCGGTCAACGCCGGACGCCGCATGTTGTCCAACAGTGCAAACAAGATCGAAACCGTGAGGGAAGTGCTCGACGAGGCTGCCGGTCAGGCGCTCCGCGCCGGGGAAATCATTCAGCGACTGCGCGAATTCGTGACGCGCGGAGAGACGGAAATGCGGATCGAAAAACTACCTATTTTGATCCGCGAAGCCAATGATCTCGCTTCGATGGCCAACGGCGCGCACGGCGTCTGTGTGCGGCTGAGTTTCGACCCCCGCGCCGAAACAGTGCTGGGGAATAGAATTCAACTGCAGCAGGTCATTCTCAATTTGATCCGCAACGCGCATGAGGCGTTGTCGCAAAGCGAGCGCAGGGAGCTGGATGTAGCGACGGCCCGGCTCGACGACGAGTCAATCGAAATTGCCGTCGCAGATCGGGGGTCCGGCCTGCCGGATGAAATTCTTGAACATCTTTTCGAGCCATTTCGCACCACAAAAAGCAATGGCATGGGACTGGGGCTGTCAATCTGCCGCACCATCGTTGAAGCCCATGGAGGCAAGCTGCGATACGAACCGAATAGCGGTGGCGGGTCGGTTTTTCGTATGACGCTTCCCATCCCGATGGAGCGCTGAGTCGATGATTACGCCCGCCGCTTTTGTTTATGTTGTCGACGACGACCGCGCGATCCGCCGGTCTCTGGAGCGGCTCATGGATGCGGTCGGCTTCCGCGTGGCCTCTTACGCCACCCCCGCAGCATTCCTTGGCGTCGCGGACGAGTTAACAAGAGGCTGCGTCCTGCTCGATCTGCGAATGCCGGGGATGGACGGGCTGGAGGTCCAGGCACGGCTTCAGATACTGAACCCGGACTTGCCGGTCATAATGATGACAGCCCAGGGTGACGTGCCGACTGCGGTCCGGGCGATGAAGGCGGGGGCATTCGACTTCATTGAAAAGCCCTATAGCGACGATGTCCTGATAGCCGCTATCGAATCCGCACTGCGAAACGACGCCGGAAAGGGTCAAGCCGACGAAATCGCGGCGGCGGCGCTTCTGATCCAGACGCTCAGTCCGCGCGAACGTGAAGTTCTGGAGGCCCTGGTCGCCGGACAACCGAATAAGGTTATTGCCTTTGCCCTCGGCATCAGCGTGCGCACGGTAGAGGTGCACCGCTCGCGCATGATGGATCGCTTGGGCGTGCGGCAACTCGGCCAGGCGGTCCGGCTTTCTGTGCTGGCAAGCATGGCGGAATGCGGGTGAGCGGATAGTATCGGACCTTGCAATCCCTATTTGCAAGTTTGCATCGATCGGACGGCTCCCTATATCCATCGCCCACACCAACAAATCTACAGGACAATGCCGCCCATGAGTTCCCTCCCCCTGGTAACCGAACTGACCCGCGAATCGGTATCGAGGCAATTCGACCATCTGGGTCCAGAGGCATGCATGGAAGAAATCACCGACTGCCTGACACGGGACAATCCCGAGTTGCTGGACATGGCACGAAAATGCGCGGCCGACATTGGCGACGCGCCGCGGATCATGGTTGGATTCGGCATGTTCTACCAGTTGCTGATTTCGGCATCGGTAGATGCCTCAGGCATGCCATTCAGGCATGCCTTGCCAAGCGTGACCGCTGAAACCCGTGAAGCGCTGGTAAACGAAATCGACCGGAACGGCCCCGAAGCGTTTACCGCCAGCGCGATAGGGGATCTGGAGATCACCAATCCGGAATTGATGCAGATGGCGCACGGTTTCGCCTCGCGCCAGAAAGATTATTTGCGGGTGATGCAGGGGTTCGCGCTGCTCCACCGGTCGCTCATTGTCCAGTCGGCGGCCGACAGGAAATATTACCACTGACGATCGGTCGACTTTAGCTGACAGGTGCATCGGCACCCATCGCGGCCTGTATCGATCCGGCCAATTCGAGCACCGAATAGCCGCCCTGATGGCGCAAGCCATTGACAAAGAACGTCGGTGTTCCGTTAACGCCGCTACGAATGCCGCCCATGAAGTCGGCCTGTATCTTGTCGGCATGCAGCGAACGGGCGATCGAGTCCCGAAGCCCCATTTGCGGCAATTGCATGGTGCCGGCGATGGCGAACAGGAATTGAGTGCTCAGCCGGTTCTGGTTCGCATAAATCTCGTCGTGCATTTCCCAGTACCGTCCATGATCGCCGGCAAATTCCGCCGCTTCTGCCGCTGGAGCGGCGAGCGGATGGATCTCAACCAGCGGAAAATGCCGGAACACGACACGTAATTCCGAGCCATATCGGCTTTCGAGAAAACGGACGACCTGGTTTGCGGCCGCGCAAAAAGGGCATTGATAATCGCCATATTCCACGAGCGTGACGGGTGCGTTGGCCCCGCCGCGGCTGTGGTCACGCGGATTGACTGGAACTTTTAGCATCGACATTGTTTGGCTCCGGGTTTGGCATCTGGTCGAGGGCATCGAGAATGCCGTCCGCGCCGGGATTGACCGCGACCGGGGACAGGTAACTCCACGCGATGACGCCCTGCTCGTCGATGATGAAAAGCGCGCGGGCGCTCTCTCCGACATCGTCACGGTAAGCGCCGTAGGCACGCGAAACCTCGCCCTTCGGGTGAAAGTCCGCAAGCAATGGGAAATGAATGTTCCGGTCGTGGGCGAATGCCTGATGACACCATGCGCCGTCGACTGAAATGCCTACCAGATCCGCGCCCTTCTTCCGGAATTCCGAAAGGATGTGGTTGTAGAGCGTCATCTGGTCGCCACAAACCGGGCTCCAATCCGCTGGATAAAAGGCCAGGATCAGGCGCCGACCCGCAAATTCGGACAGCGAGAGAGTCTGGTCGGGCGTCACGTGAAGGGTAAAGGCAGGAGCTTTCGTTCCCGCAGCAAGAATTGCGGACATGTCTTCCTCCCTCTTGTTGCTCAAGCCGCCCCGGAAGGCGCAAGATTGCCCGCCGGACTGATCTGGTTGGACCGCAGCCGATAGGCGAGGACCAGAAGCGTCGCCCCCAGCACGAGCGCATGCGCTCCAATCCAGAAAGTCAGGGCCAGGACACCGAGAGACGGCCAGATGACAAGTAGAAGCCCCAGCACAATGCTCGCGAGACCGCCGATTATCATCCAGACGCGGCCATGCTTCCTTTTCAGCCTGAAGGCAGAGATCAGCATGAACATGCCCGATATCAGCGCCCACACGGCGATTACGACGACGAAGACAAGCAGCGTGATGTCAGGCCACAGGATCGCGACCACTCCGGCAACAATGCCAAAGATGCCGCTCGAAAGCAGCCAGCTCCAGCGTTCGCCTTTGCGCGCGCCGCGCACCGACATGACAATGCCGACAACGCCATCGACAATACTGAAGGCGGCAAAGGCAAACACCAGGGACAACATCGTGAAAACCGGCATCACAAACGCAGCTATGCCGAACAGGATCGCAACCGCGCCGCGTAGCGCGGCCGCCCACCAATTGTCCGCAAGCATGTCGTTCATGGCTTCGGTTTTAGAGCTGTCGGCGGATAGTATGTCCGTCATGTTGGTCTCCTTTCAAATCCGGACCCCGAATATAGTGGGATCGCCGTAGCAACCTTGATGACCGTCAGTTTTGCTGCAACATTCGGTCGGCCGGATTGCCTTGGGTTGCGCCTGTTCAGGGCAGCTTGGCCGCGAGCACGTCGATCTTTTCGATCTGGGGCGGCGTGCTGAAAAGCTCTCCGGCACGCGCTTTCAATGCCTCTGCAACTTTTCCCGCAAGATGGGCGTCTCGTCCGGCATCGTCCGGAAATGCATCGAATATGCCGAATGTCGCGGGCCCCATCCGGATCGCGAACCAGGCCTTGGTAGCCGGTTCCGCCTCCACCAGTGGCAAGGCGCTTATGAGGAACGCCTCGACCTCGGATTCTAAACCCGGCTTGGCATCCAGCCGGACATAAAGCGCTTTCGTGACCATGACCCATTACTCCTTCGTTTAAATGTGTTCAGTCGTGCCGTTTCAGGGCGGCCTTTTCTTCATTCGTCGACAAGCTCTGCCCTGACCGCGTTCACTATTCGGGCCGAGTCGTCCTGCGTCTTCCCGCACAGCAGCAGTGCGCGATCCGCCAGCTCAAGGCCGGCCGACAGATTCTCGGGAAACACCGCAGTTGCATCGAGCTCGGTGAAGCGTGCCATATCAAGATCGTCGGCCGTCGACACCAGCGATGCCGGACCCGACTCGAGCGCCTTTATCCGATGCAATATGCGTTCGACGGTATCGAGATGATCGAAGGTGATGACTACCAGCAGCGCCCGGTTCAGACCCGCTGCCTCCAATATGCGGTGATGTCCTGCATCGCCGAAGACCACCTCGCGATTCTGCCGGTCTGCGGCCCGGAAGCGGCGCAAATCGGATTCGATGGCGATATAGGAAGTTCCTGCGGTTTCCAGGACAGTTGCGACAAGACGGCCCATGCGACCGCAACCGCACAGGATGACATGGTTTTGCAGGCCGCCGCTTTGCATGCGCATCAAGGCTTCGGTAGCTGCCATGCGGCGTTCGCGGAGGCCGAAGGGCGATTCGGCCCAGTGGTTGCGTTGTATGATGAGGGGCGCGAGTCCCATTGTAAGGGCGAGGGCTATCAATACCGGCTGCCCCTGTTCCGGCGATACGAGGCCGGACTGGAGGGCAAGCGACAGGAGTAGCAATCCAAACTCGCCACCATGCGCAAGTATGACCGCGGTCCTAGCCGATGCATCGCGCTGCACACCCGTCATCAGGCCGGTCACAAAGACAAGGAGCGCCTTTGCCAGCACGAACACAAGCACCCACAGGAGAATTGCACCGGGGAAGTTGGCTATCGCCGAAAGGTCGATACTCATGCCCACGGTAATGAAAAATAGGCCCACAAGAACATCGCGGAATGGCCGTATGTCTTCCTCGACACGGTGGCGGAACTCGCTCTCGCCAATCACCATGCCTGCCACGAAGGCTCCAATCGGAGGAGCCAGCCCTGCAAGATGGACGACATAAGCTGTTCCGAGCGCGGTCATCAGTACCCACAGCAGGAACAGGTCGGCGGAACGCGATTTGAGAACCCATGAGAAGCCGAAGCGGATCAAAGGCCGCGCGATGACGGCAGCAGCCAGGAGAGCGACCGTTGCAACCGCCATCTGGTTCAGAATTGCCATGGGGGCCAGCGACCCGTTCTGTGACCACGCGCCGACCAGGATGATGAGAGGCAGTGTTGCGAGATCCTGAAACAGCAATATGCCGAGAGAGAGCCGTCCATGGCGGCTGGTAATCTCTCCCTGCTCGGCGAGCTGCTTAAGCGTGACCGCCGTCGACGACATTGCGATCGCACCGCCGATGATGATTGCCGGCTGCACCGCGACACCTGTCAGGACCAACCCGGTCGTAACCAGCGCTATTGTGATGCCGACCTGGATGCTGCCTGCAACGAGCACGTCGCGTCGCGCCCGCAGGATCGTCGGGATGGAAAATTCAAGGCCGACCATGAACATGAGGAAGATCAGGCCGAGCTCCGCAAGAAACCGCGTATCTTCTGCGGAATCAATCAGATCGAGCGCATGCGGCCCGAGTGCCACACCTACCAGCAGATAACCCATGACGGCAGGCATTCGGAATGCGGAAAAAAAGCCGACCGCGAGGCCCGACGCGCCGAGAAGCATCAATGTTCGGGCCAGGAGATCGTCCATTGTTACTCCTTCGGCTCGGGACGGACCCGTTTGGTTATGGCAGGACCGGATGGTGGCTGCCGGTCGGCGGGATCGCTAGCGGTCGGTTTGTCGACGCGGGAATTGGCCAGTTCGGAACCATGCTTGCCCGGAGTTGCCGACGTCGCGGCCGACGGCGGACTTCCAATGTGCATGGGTATCCATGAGGGAGGATCACTCGCCGGAAATGAGTCCAGACTGGCTTGTTCGACCGGGTCTGGCGGATCCTGCTCCGGACGATGAGGCTTCGGTCCCCGCTTGCGGCTCATGTCACAAGCTCCCCTGTCGGAAGAAACCGGCTGGGTCGCGAGCGACCAGACCGGTTCCCTCCTTTGGCGGATCACGGAGCAATGGTGATCCGGTTTTCAACCTTGATGACGCCGGGCGCCCGCCACGCGGCGCGCTCCGCCTCTTGTCGTTCGGCCCATGAACGGACTGTACCTGTAAGCGTGACCGTACCGCCATCGGTAGCTACCGTCACGCGGTGCGCGTCGACCTCCGCCATCCGCTTCAACGCGTCCTCGATCTTCGTCTTGATCTCCGAAGGCGCGACATGCGGTTTCAGCGTGATCAGGTTCGTGATACCCTTGACGCTCCTCACCTTTCGCGCAGCCGCTTCTGCCCGGTTGCGCTGATACTGCCACTCGGCGGTGCCTTCGAGCGTGACCCAGCCGTTCTTCACCACGACCTTGATATGCTCGTGGGAATAGGGAAGCTCGTTCTTGATCGCATCGACGACGGATCGGGCAATCTCGGGGTCCGGCCTGTCGTGGAGCGCCGGAAGACGGACTTCGATGTCATTGGCGACGCCAAGCACGCCCTTGACCCGTTTCGTCGCCCTCTCGGCTTCATATTTCTGGCTGTAGCTGCGGACGAAGCCGCTGAGCGTGACAACCGCGTTCGTCACCGCAACGCCGATGTCGGTAGCATCGATGTCCGGATCCCATTTCAGTTCGCTTTCCACGTCGCGCTTGATGTCGCTGTCTGTTGTCATGATGCAATCCTCTGTGCTGGGTGATGAGCCTGTGCCGGGCGGAAGCATCCCCGCGCAGCATCGCAAGACTAGCTTATGGGTGAGGCGGCCGGCCCTGACAGGCGTCAGTTTTGTCCCAGTGTAACTTCATCTCCGACCTGCACTGTGGGACGAAAAAATGTCCGCAACCGCTGGGCGGTTGCGGACAATCCGGCGGGTTGTCGGGGAGAGGTGGGGTGGATTCAACCCGCTTGGATGGATGCGTGTTTCATTTACTCGCGGCAGCGCGCATCTGGTGCGACGGCAGAACGAATGGCCTTGGTCTCGAGATTGTGCAGCACGCCAGTGTTCCTCATTTTAAAATTGTCGTCGTCCTTTGTTGCACCCTGCCACTGCCAAACGCAGACCGCATTGATGACCGTCAGTTTGGGGCTACTGAAATTGCGCTAGGCGCTTTCGGCAACCCGACGCACGCCACCAGTGGCTGTCATCATGCCGGGGGAAGGTTTGCGAAGGGCAGGTCTGCGATAATGCCGGCGAGCGATGGCGATCCCTATGAAAAGCTAGGCGTAAAGCGCGACGCCTCGCAAAAAGATATCCAGTCGGCCTATCGCCGAAAGGCAAAAAAGCTCCACCCCGATCTCAATCCCGGAAATCTGAAAGCCGAACAGGACTTCAAGGACCTGTCGGCTGCCTATGAGATATTGGGCGACGAAGACAAGCGCGGCCAGTTCGAACGCGGGGAGATCGATTCGACAGGCGCCGAGAGCGCAGACCGTCGCTATTATCGCGATTTTGCCGACGCCGATGCGGGCGCAGGGCCATATGCGAGCGGCGAAGGCTTCGCGGATTTCGGCAGCGAGGACATTTTTGCCGAATTCTTCTCGCGGCGAAGGGCCGGCGCGTTTCACAGGCGTGGCAATGACATACGCTATTCCATGGCGGTAGATTTTCTGGAGGCGGTAAACGGCGGCAAGCACCAGGTGACATTGTCGGATGGCCAGACGCTGGATATCCGGATTCCGCCCGGTGCGCGTGACGGCCAGACACTGAGGCTTCGCGGCAAGGGCGGCGCCGGCGAAGGCGGAGCGGAAACCGGCGACGCGCTGATCGAGCTGCACGTGCGCCCGCATCCGTTTTACAAGCGCGACGGGGACGACATCCGCCTGGACCTCCCAATCTCGCTTCGCGAGGCCGTGCTCGGCGGCAAGGTCCGGGTTCCGACGCCCGCCGGTCCGGTCGTGGCATCCGTGCCCGAGAATTCGTCGAGCGGCCGGACCTTGCGCCTAAAAGGCAAGGGCGTAGCGCGCCGAAATGGTGCCAAGGGGAATGTCTATGTAACCCTGAAGATCGTCCTTCCCGAAAAGCCGGATCCCGATCTCAAGGCATTCGTGACCGGCTGGGAGGCCGGCAGTGAATATAATCCACGTCAGGCAATGGGGGTGTAGATGCTCGGCCAACCCGAACTTGCTCAAATACTTCGCGTCGACGGCGAAAGGCTGCAGACCTTTGTAGACCGAGGCTGGCTATTGCCGCCCGTTCAAAAGGGGCGCCCCATGTTTCGCGATGTCGATGTTGCACGCGCCCGGCTGATCGTCGATCTTGCCGACATAATGGGTGTCAATGACGAGGGCGTCGATATCGTGCTCGACTTGCTCGACCAGCTGTATAACTTGCGGATTGTCCTGGTCGATCTGGTCGATGCGCAGGAAGTCCAGCCGCGCGGCATCGGTCGCGATCTCGTAGATGAGGCACAGCAGCTCCATATCTTGATCCGACGCTGATCGCACGTTTTTCGCCGAATGCTATTCGGCTGACACGCCTCCACCTTGCTCGCCGCGAATGGCGACGCCGACCATCGCCGGACGAAGCACCCGATCATGCAGCATATAGCCCGGCTGCAATACTTCGATTACCGTGCCTTCCGGCGCAGTTGCATCGGTGCTCCGCAAAATCGCGTGATGGAGATGCGGATCGAAGGCCGTGCCGAGCGGGTCGATGCGTTGCAGGCCATGCAACCCTAGGGTCGCCAACAGCTTGCCTTCGGTTGCCTCGACGCCCTTCAACAACGGCTGGATCACCATATGGTCCGAAGCCTCAGGCGGTACGCTTTCGATTGCGCGACGGAGATTGTCGAGCGTATCGACCAGGTCGCCCGCTAGCTGCGAAGCGGCAAACTTCACTGCTTCGTCACGCTGGCGTTGCATTTGTCGGCGGATATTCTCCTGCTCTGCCACAGCCCGCAGCAGCCTGTCCCTTGTATCGGAAAGTTCGGCCTCGAGAGCGGTTGGCGAAGCCTGGTCGCCAGCAGGGGCGCTGTTCTGCTGTTGGCCTTCCGGCTCCGATTCCGCTGTTTCCTGCCCAAATTCTGTCTGAAGACCGGTGTCAGCCATGGCGCTGGCCGTCACCGTCATCCACCTCCTCGAACTCGGCATCAACCACATCCTCGCCGGCAGCGGCGCTTGTTGTCTCGCCGGACTCGGGGGCTTTGGACGCATCGTGCACCTTTGCACCGAAATTCATCGAAGCGATCTGCAGGGCTTTGGTTTTTGCCTCAATCTCTTCGACATTGTCGCCGGCTATCGCCGATTTGGCCTCGTCGATGGCATTTTCGACCGGCGTGCCGTCTACCGACGGCGCCTTGTCTTTTGCATCGTCCAGCGCCTTCTGGCTCGTCGCAATCTGCCCGTCCGCCTGATTGCGGGCTTCGACCAAGGCACGCCGCTTCTTTTCGGCCTCCGCATTGGCCTCTGCCTCCTTCACCATGCGGTCGATATCCGCTTGGGACAGGCCGCCCGAGGCTTCGATCTTGATCTGCTGCTCCTGGCCGGTGGTCTTGTCCTTGGCCGATACGTTGACGATGCCGTTGGCATCGATGTCGAAGGTGACCTCGATCTGCGGCACGCCGCGCGGCGCCGGCGGGATACCGACGAGGTCGAACTGGCCGAGAAGCTTGTTGTCCGCCGCCATCTCGCGTTCGCCCTGGAAGACGCGGATCGTCACAGCCTGCTGGTTGTCGTCGGCGGTCGAGAAGGTCTGGCTTTTCTTCGCAGGGATCGTGGTGTTGCGGTCGATCAGTCGCGTGAACACACCGCCGAGCGTCTCGATACCCAGCGAAAGCGGGGTGACATCGAGCAACAGCACATCCTGGACGTCGCCTTGCAGTACACCGGCCTGGATCGCTGCGCCGATCGCCACCACCTCGTCCGGATTGACGCCCTTGTTGGGCTCTTTGCCGAAAATGCCGGACACGACCTCCTGCACCTTGGGCATACGGGTCATTCCGCCAACCAGAACTGCTTCGTCGATATTCTCTGGTTTCAGCTTGGCGTCTTTCATCGCCAGCTTGCACGGCTTCTCGGTACGCTGGATGAGGTCGCCAACCAATTCCTCAAGCTTCGCCCGCCTGAGTTTGATCTCGAGATGTTTGGGGCCGTTCTGGTCGGCGGTGATGAAGGGCAGGCTGACGGTCGTTTCCAGCGCGGACGATAATTCTATCTTCGCCTTTTCCGCCGCCTCCCGCAGCCGTTGCAGCGCCAGCCGGTCGTTTCGCAGGTCTATTCCCTGTTCCTTCTGGAATTCGGTCGCCAGCCAGTCGACGACGCGCTTGTCGAAATCCTCGCCGCCCAGGAACGTGTCGCCATTGGTCGCCTTCACCTCGAATACGCCTTCGCCGATATCGAGCAACGAGATGTCGAATGTGCCGCCGCCCAGATCGTAAACCGCGATCGTTCCCGCTTCCTTCTTGTCGAGCCCGTAAGCGAGTGCGGCAGCGGTCGGTTCGTTGATGATCCGTAACACCTCCAGCCCTGCAATCTTCCCGGCGTCCTTCGTCGCCTGCCGCTGGCTGTCGTTGAAATAGGCGGGGACGGTGATGACCGCCTGGCTCACCTTTTCGCCGAGATAAGCTTCGGCCGTCTCCTTCATCTTCACCAATATGTGCGAGCTGATCTGGCTCGGACTGTGCTTCTTACCGGCAACTTCGATCCATGCGTCGCCATTGTCGCCCTTGACGATCTTGTAGGGGACCAGCTTCTTGTCCTTCTCGACCGCCGGGTCGTCATAGCGGCGCCCTATAAGGCGTTTTACCGCGAAGATCGTATTTTCGGGATTGGTGACGGCCTGGCGCTTTGCCGGCTGGCCGACGAGGATCTCGCCTTCATTGGTGAATGCAACGACGGACGGTGTAGTGCGGCCGCCTTCCGCATTTTCGATGATCTTTGCCTGAGCCCCTTCCATCACCGCAACGCAGGAGTTGGTAGTGCCCAAATCGATGCCGATTACCTTGGATGCCATTTCGATTCTCCGTCCAGACCGGGCGGGTCAGTGCATCAGTTGCAGTCGCGCCCATATCCCGAACCATGCCGAAGCCCTCATCAGCCGACCTTGACGGTCGTCAGTTTCGCAGCTCTTCTCGTCATCGGGCTATCCTGACGTGGCGTGGTCCCTTTAGCGAGATGACCCCTTGCGCGCGCAATTCGGTAAAGGCCCTGCAGACCGTCTCTGCCGAGATGCCGAGCATGTCGGCAATGTCGTATCGCGAGATGGGTAGCGCCATATTGTCTTCGTCGCGCGCCGACAGTCTGTGGTGAAAAAAGATTAGGAATTCGCGAACCTTCTCCAGCGCCGTCATCGTGCCGGTGATCAGGAGCTGCTCCTGAAGCCGCTCCAGCGCCTGGAATAGCTGCATTCTGATTTCGTCGGCTGTCTCAGGATCTTCTCCAGCCAGCGCCTCAACACTTTGACGCGGATAGCAAGCAATCAGCGTCTGGTCAGCGACAGCCTGGACGGCAAATCTGTGATGGAGATGAACAGTGAACCCGAAAAGATCGCCCGGCAGGTAAATGTCGACAAGCTGTCGGCGCCCGTCGGCCCGGATCAGATATTTGCGTGCCGAACCCGAAACGACACGATACCAAGTGTCGCTCCGCTCCTCTTGGCCGTAGATATCCTGCTCGCGATGGAAGCGGCGAAGGCGCGCCAGGGATCGGAGCCTCGCAGGCTCTGACATGGGGGCGGCTGGAAGGCGCCGCAGGGCTATCGAAGATCCTGATGTATCCAGCATTATTCATCCCCTTTTCGTCCAGCGCCCGAAGGCTTGCCGCTCCGAATTGGCAAGGTCTGTTTACAAATGACATTGCGGGACTGCCCGTATCGTAATTTCCCGCAACGCCGGGACCGGATGATCGGCCTGGGACTTTTCAACGCCCATCCCGCAATGCTGGGTGATGTGCCTGAAGATCAGCTCGCCATGACAGGCGTCAGTTTTGCCGACCGATTTTGCGGTCATGACAGGCAATGTGCCCATTGGAATTTGCCGGGCCAATACTCATATCCTGGAAGCTCGAAAGACCCAGGAAAAGGAACGATGACATGGCCGGTGGCTGGACACGCGACGGCGCGGTGCAAGACCAGATCGATGACACCATCAAAGACGCGGTGCTTGGCGCGCGCGCAAACATTCCTGCAGGACCAAGCGCGGAATATTGCGACGAATGCGGCGAACCGATACCGGAGCGCCGCCGCAAAGCCCTACCGGGAGTTCGCACCTGCGTCATGTGCCAATCAGCACGCGACGCCCACCGTTCGCATTCAAGCTTCAACCGGCGAGGTAGCAAGGACAGTCAGTTAAAGTAGGGCAGGATGTCGACGGCGTAACCGCTAAGTTGGATGCTTGCGGGAGGCGGTGCAGATGTGCAGGATGAATTAAGGTCCGGAACTGGGATATCGGTTTGCGACTTTCTAAGTCAGAATTTGTAACCGACAGAGAACCGCACCGATCGCCCAAGGTACGGCCGCATATTGACTACGCCCGATCATTGCGAGCCGATCACGCGCGGGTTGTTTTCGGTGGCTGCGATGTCGTCGGTCAGATTGTCGATGGTTACGCCGAGCCGAAAGGCATCGCCGACATCGAAAGTCTTTGGCAAAATGAAAACTACAAAGTCGCGGGACAATATTTTTTCAGGTAATCGCCATGGGCAGGCATATGCTCGACCACAAAGCGGATGGATTGCTCGATAGCGTCAATCTCCTGTCTCGCCGCCGGTTCCTTTATGCTGCCCGTCATTGCATTATGCCCAGCCATCGCAATGCCCTGACCCATCATGACTGCGGCCCAGCTGGTCTCGGTGAACAGCTCGTCATCTTCGCGGAAAATCTGGCCATTGCGCCGGAACAGTTCGACCTTTTCAGTCAGGCTTTCGGGAACGGGCATGTTGCGGCAATAATCCCAAAACGGGCTGTCGTCGCGGCTGGTTGTGTTATAGTGCAGGATCAGGAAGTCACGGATACGGGCATATTCCTTACCGGTCAGCCGGTTGAACGCATCTTCTTGCGCTTGCGTAATGCCGTCGAGCGAAAGCAGCGCGATCAGCTTGCTGATGCCCGTGTTGATGAGGTGGATCGAGGTCGATTCGAGCGGCTCCATGAAACCCGACGCAAGCCCCAGCGCGACAACATTCTTGTTCCAGAACTTCTTGCGCCTTCCGGTCACGAAGCGGAGGAAATTGGGCTCGGCACCCGGCTTTCCGGCGATATTGTTGACCAATATGCCGTGGGCCTCGTCGTCCGACATAAATTCGCTGCAATAGACATGCCCGTTGCCGTTGCGGTGCTGTAAAGGCACCTGCCATTGCCAGCCTGCGCTATGGGCGGTTGCGCGGGTGTAGGGCAAGGGACCGCTGCCATCCTCCCGCAAGCACGGCAATGCGACCGCGCGGTTGCAGGGCAGGTAGTTCGACCAGTCATCATAACCGGTTTTCAGCGCTTGCTCGATCAACAGTCCTCTAAAGCCGGAGCAGTCAATGAAAAGGTCGCCTTGGATGATATCGCCATTGTCCATCGTGACCGACGATACAAAGCCATTTTCACCATCGAGCGCGACGTCGGCAACTTTGCCTTCACGGCGCTCCACCCCCCTTGCCTCTGCATAGTTGCGCAAAAAGCGGGCATAGCGGCCCGCGTCGATATGATAGGCATAATTGACCGGTGGCAAATCCTCGCGCTGGTAATCTTCGGTACGTGCAAATCGCCCGAAATGTGCGGCCATCGTTTCAAGGTTGAATACTTGGATTGGCCTTTTGTCCCCGGCCTGACGATATTTGTGCCAGACATGGTGGAAAGATATCCCGTCAACCTGATAGCCATAATTACCGAACGGGTGAATATAGCTGTCGCCGATCTTGCCCCAGTTGACGAACTGGATACCCAGCTTGAAACTGCCCTGAACAGCTGCGAGCATTTCGCGTTCATCGACTTCAAGCAAGCGGTTGAAATCCAAAAACGGCGGGATGGTGGCTTCGCCGACACCGACGGTGCCGATTTCCTCTGATTCTATCAGTGTGATGTTGACCGGCGCCCCGGCTCGGATACGGGATAATGCGGCTGCGGCCATCCAGCCTGCGGTTCCGCCACCGACAATGATGATATGTTCAATCGCCATATGCTTCGTCCTCTCCACATTCCGCATAACGGATTAGCGCCCGACTGCAAATTGTGAACGTTCATTTTTGTGTCTTGTGAACGCTCTCAATTTTCGTTATGCAGAATGGGACGAGGGACTCAAAACCCCCGCGGATACAATTGAGGGAGGATCATTTGGCTCGGAAACTAACGACAGGCTTGGCATATCCGGCGCGCCTTGCGGCGCTGACAACCGCGTCCAGCCTAGCGCTTTGCGCTTTCGTGGCGCAACCGGCACTTGCTCAAGATACCGCAGAAACCGGCGAAGCTGTCGAAAGCACCGAGGAACAGGAAATTGTTGTTTCGGGTTTCCGCCAGTCGCTGAAAAATGCGCAGAACATCAAGAAGAATTCCGACACATTCGTCGATGCGATTACCGCCGAGGATATTGGCGCACTGCCCGACCGCTCGGTCGCCGAAGCGCTCCAGCGGGTTCCTGGCGTCAACATCGGCCGGTTCGAAAAGACCACAGATCCAGATCGATTTTCTGTCGAAGGTACCGGTGTCATTATTCGCGGCCTGCCCTATGTCCGTTCGGAACTAAACGGTCGTGACATTTTTTCCGCCACCGGCGGCACCGTTTTGTCGTTCAACGACGTTTCGCCCGAACTGCTTGGTCGGGTAGAAGTTTTCAAGAACGTCACCGCGGACATGATCGACGGCAGCATTGCCGGAACGGTCAACTTGGTGACGCGCAAGCCGTTCGACAATCCCGCCGGACTGACAATCGCCGGTTCGCTCGAAGCGAACTACGGCGATCTCGCCAAGGAATGGTCACCTGGTTTCTCGGGTATCATTTCGAATACTTGGGATACCGCCGGGGGCAGTCGCTTCGGCCTACAGGCGGGCTATTCCAAATCAGAGCTCGTCAGTCGGACCGACGCATCGCAGCTGACCGATCCCTGCTATCGCGCTGCCACACTCGATACGACTTGCATTCGCCCCCAGGCCGTGGGCTCGGGCGGCTTCGGCGGTGTCAATTTTGACGAGACCAACTTCCCGCCAGCCGGTTCGGTCGTTGTTCCCAAGGGCGCTGGCGTCCGCACCACCAGGCTCGAACGCGATCGCGAGGCGTTTTCAGGCAGCGCACAGTTCGAAAGTGCCGATGGTCGGCTCCTCGTGACAGCTGAGTTCCTGCGGTCGAAGACCTCGTTCCTCGCCGACGAATATGCCATTCTTGCACTCGTTAACAACGATGCCGGGTTCCCGATCCAGCGCGCGGGGTCGACCTGGACGTTCGATGACAAAGGTGTTTTCCAGACAGGCACGCTGACTCAGTTCGGTGGCGATTCGGGCTTCTCGCCTTGGGGCGGCCTTCCGACCGAGTTGCTCCGCTTGCAGCGCAAGACGGTCTCGAAAACCGAAGATTTCTCTTTCGATGCCCGGTTCAACGCGACCGACCGTCTGCGCTTCAATTTCGAGCTGCAGCACATCGGTTCTGAACTCAGCCAAGATGCCATCATCGGCACGATGAACACATTTTCGGACCTGGTGATCGACAATAGCGGCGAAACACCGCAAGTGCAGTTCATCACGCCGGTGGGCGCTCCAGCCGGGATCTACGGCAATCCGGCCTATACCTATTTCTGGTTCCTGCTCGATAGCCAGGCCCGCAACCAGGGCGATTTGAACAGCGTCCGTTTTGACGGCGAATATGACATCAGCGACACCGGCTTCTTCAGGACAGCGCGTTTCGGCACTCGCTTTGCCGAACGCAACCGGATTACGCGGGATACCAATTTCGGCAATTGGGGCACGCTGGGTGCACCGTGGACCGGCCGCAACGGTAACTGGAGCGGTAGCGATCCCCAGGTTTATGGCGCTGGCGGCGCCTATGCCTTCGATTTCCCCGAAGCAGCGTCGTTCCGCAATCCGTTCGCCAATGGCTTCCAGCGCGGCAATGCGGCGCTGCCCATCGAGAATGGCGGCGGATTCTTTTACGGAGGCGACGACTTCCTCAACGAATATCTCAACGGCACCACCGCAGCGCAAGGCGCGGCGATCACAGCCTTCGCTTTCCCGGACCGATTGGGTGAAGCGTGGGAGCCCATCACTTCGCGGCTGAATGCCGACGGGACGCCTTGCAATCCCTTCTGCACGGCCGAAATTTCGGACGTCGAGGAACTTACCAAAGCCGCTTACTTCCGCGTCGACTTCGGCACTAATTTCGGTAGCGGGGGTGTCGAACTTACCGGCAATATCGGCGTGCGCTACGTCAATACCAAGGTCAAGAGCGGCGGTCTGATCACGCTGCCTGACCCGGCCCGTTTCGACGCAGCGCTTGTCGGCGGCAATGCTGACGGAATTGTGCAGGTGTCGGAAATTCAGAATGTCTGCAACAACGCACCCCCCGGGTCTCCGGGACTGGATTTCTGCTCCCTGTCAAACGCGCGAAAGGCGGAATTCGCGGCGGCGCACACCGGTCAGGTTATTAACGACAGCCGCGACATCACGTTTGATCACTGGCTGCCTGCCATCAATGCCAAGCTCGATGTAGGCGGCGGGCTGCTGTTCCGCGCCGCGGTGTCCAAGGGCATATCGCGCCCCGACCTCGCCCTCTATCGCGCTGGCGGCACGATCCTAGACAACACTGCCGACCTTGCCGATGACGGCACGCTGGAAACCGGGACGCTGTTCCAGCTATTCACCGGCAACCGCAATGTCCAGGCCACCGAATCGTGGAACTACGACCTGTCGGCGGAATGGTATTTCGACGATGTCGGTTCGCTTACGGTATCGGCCTTCCTAAAGGATATTAAGGGGATCGTCAGCAGCGGCGTAAATATCGTCGATTATCCAACCTCAAACGGCGAGATCGATGTTGAAGTGAACGGGCCGAGCAATGAACTCGGCGGCACGTTGAAGGGCGTCGAGGTAGGCTACCAGCAGACTTACGATTTCCTTCCGGGTCTGCTCAGCGGTCTTGGTTCACAGCTGACCTATACCTATGTCGATGCAGGCGATTTCTCAAACGCCGACCTGATTGGCAATCGCGGCACTTTTGCCTCGCGGCAGCCGCTACAGGGCGTGTCGAAGCACACCGTCAATGCGACCATATTCTACGAAAAGGGTCCGCTTGCCCTGCGTGCGGCCTATAACTGGCGATCCGACTTCCTGATTACGCCGCGTGACGACATCTTCCCATTCTCGCCGATCTGGCAGGAATCGACGGGTCAACTCGACGCGTCGATCTTCTTCACAGTCAACAGTAAGCTGAAGCTGGGCGTTCAGGGCGTGAACTTGTTGGACGAAGTCACCCGAACGTCGCAGGTGATCGACTTTGATGGCACCCGGCTAACCCGATCGGCGTTCCGGAACGACCGCCGCTTCACCTTCCTCGCGAGGTTTGACTTCTAGGCTGCGTCACCGAGGCGCATTTCAAAGGCGGACCTTGTCGGATAAACAGGGTCCGTTTTTGTTTGGCGAGAACAGGCATGGAGGCCGAAGAAATATGGCAGTTATGTATCATTGGACCCTGGCCATCACCCTGATGGCCGCACACGTGCAAGCCCAAGACGCACCAGCCAGTGCGGCAAGAGACAAAGAAGGTTGGGACCTCGTCTGGGCAGATGAATTTGGCGGCTCTGAACTCGACCGCAATAAATGGAAGCCCGAGGAATCCTGTTGGGGTGGCGGCAATCAGGAAAGGCAATGTTACACCGACAGGCCGGAGAATATCCGCGTTGCCGACGGTATCTTGCATCTGAAAGCGCGCAAAGAGCAGTTCACCGGACCCGATCGCCCGCCGGAAATTGCCGACACGCCCAACTCCCGAAAAACGCAGGAATATACGTCGGGCAAAGTCCGAACTTTGGGCATTTCCAGCTGGAAATATGGCAAAATCGAATTCCGCGCCAAACCACCGAAGGGACAAGGTACGTGGCCAGCCGTCTGGATGATGCCGGCGGGCAATGTCTATGGCGGATGGCCGCGCTCGGGTGAAATCGATATATTGGAAGGTGTCAACCTGGGTGCGACTTGCGACACCTGCGAGGGCAATGTCGGCGAAAACCGAATGATCAGCGCGCTGCATTTTGGCGACTACGCGCCGAAGAACAAGGTTCGAGACACACGGGTTGCCTTACCTTCCAATGCGCTTCCGTCCGATGACTTCCACATCTGGACACTCGAATGGGGCAAGGGGCTTATGCGCTTCTATCTCGATGGACGGAAGTATTGGGAACTAACGCAGGACGACTGGGACACCGCATCGCCGCTGGCGGCTTCAAATCCCGTTGCGCCATTCGACCAGCCCTTCTACATCATGGCAAATCTGGCCATCGGGGGCGGTCTGTCGGAGAAAAATAACGACAAAGGCGTCGCAGCTAATTTGACGTCGGCGGAGTTTCAAATCGACTGGATCCGCATCTATCAATGTGGCGATGACAAGGACACAGGGCTGGCCTGCATGCAGGGCGTCAAAGAGGGCAAATAGCATATGGCGAGACGCCGCCAGGCAGTCACGATCAAGCATGTTGCGGCCGATGCAGGCGTTTCGCTGCAGACGGTAAGCCGTGTCATCAACAACGAACCCAATGTGCGTCCATCGATGAAGGCGCGCGTGCAGGCTTCGATAGACAAACTTGGTTATGTGCCTTCGATTGCGGCGCAGCGAATGAGCGGTTCGCGCTCTTATCTTATCCTTGCCATCAACGACCGCGAACGGACCATTGCCGATTGGCGGACGCGGCAAGGCACCGACTGGGTCGACCAGATGCTGCTGGGTGGAATGCTCAAATGCGCAGAACATGGCTATCGCATGATATTCGAACTGGTCGATACGCATAACGACCATGTCGAGCGGGAGCTGAGTGCGACCATCGCAGCGTTGCAGCCCGACGGAGTTATTCTCACGCCACCACACTCGGAGAACCCGCTCATCACGGGTTTTCTGGCCAAGCGGAAAATACCTTTTGCGCGGATTGGATCGATGACGCCGGGGCCGGGCATATCGATGACGATGGATGATGAAGGGTCCGCCCGCCGAGCCACCGAGCACCTGATTGCTTTGGGTCATCGCCGTATCGGATTTATTGCAGGGTCGGAGGAATACGACCTGTCGAATTGGCGCATCGATGGCTGGCGCGCAGCGATGGCGGCGGCGGCGCTGCCCCAGGACGGCTTGTGCGTCAGGGGGGACTTTAGCTATGAAAGCGGGGCGGCCGCGGCGAACGCGCTCCTCGATCTGGATGCTCCACCTACGGCGATCATTGCCAGCAATGACCAGATGACGCTTGCCACGCTGGACACCGCAAACCAGCGCGGGTTAAAGATACCCGATGACCTGTCGCTGATCAGCTTCGACAACACTCCTGTCGTGCGCTTCACGGACCCGAAACTCACCGCAATCGATCAGCCAATTGCGGCAACCTTTTCGAAAGCGGTCGAATTGCTGATCACCAACGGCGACACGGCGATTCCCCACCAGCCGGTGGTGACCGAGGGCAGTCTTGTCGAGCGGGGCAGCACCGCGCCACCGCGCCAAGGTGCCTGACATAAAGACTGGCTCGCCCGACCAGCAATCGGCGCGGTTCATGTATCTCTACGCGCTTGCGGCTTCGGGCGGCGCCGTGGCTTACATTCCGTTCCTGACAATATTACTGCCGGTTCGCGCCACGGCGTTTGCAGGCGATACCGCGCTCAATATGCTCGCGATCGCTGCCTTTGCTGGAGCAATTTCCGCCAGCCTTGCAAATATCGGTTTCGGATGGGCGAGCGATCTTACCAAGGCAAGGCAGCCATGGATATGGGCCGGACTGGTTCTGTCGTCGTCGTTGCTGATCGCGATACCATTGGCAACCGGTCCGGCAATGCTCATTATAATGATCGTCTTCTGGCAAATCGGGCTCAACATGATGCTCGCCCCGCTTGGTGCCTGGGCGGGCGACAGCATACCGGATTCGCAGAAGGGATTACTGGGGGGCCTGCTTGCACTCGCGCCTGCACTAGGTGCGCTGTCTGGCGCGTTTGTGACGTTACGGGGGTTCGCTCCATTCGAAAACCGCGAAACACTCGTCGCCATCTTGGTTGTCCTGATGGTCGGACCCGTTTTGTTGTTCGGCAAGCCTGTACAAATGCCGCAATTGATGCAGCGCGCTATCGACTCCGACCTGTTGGACCTCCGATTGGCCGCAACCCGGCGAGCCGCAATCAGAATGTGGCTGGCGCGATTGCTTGTCCAGATCGCCGAAGCGTCGCTGTTTGCGTTTCTCCTGTTGTGGTTTCGCAGCCTCGACCCCGATTTCGGCGAGAACGACGCCGCAAGCATATTTGCCCTGGTGCTGGGGCTGGCCGTATTTCTGGCGCTGGCCATCGGCCGCTGGTCTGACCGCGCCAATCGGCCCATATTGCCGCTCGTATGGGGGTCGGCCATCGCCGCAATTGGGTTGCTCATCATGTCATTGGCACACAGCCTGCCGTTTGCAATCGCGGGCTACGTCGCGTTCGGGTTGGCAAGCAGCGTGTTTCTGGCGCTTCACACCAGCCAGACGCTCCGCGTACTTCCGCGACCGCATACGCGCGGACGCGACCTTGGCATTTTCAACCTTACCAACACCGTGCCATCGTTGATCATGCCGTGGCTGACGCTGGCGCTCGTCCCCGCTTATGGCTTCGACGCTCTGTTCCTGCTGTTGTCAGGTCTCGCAATTGTCGCATCGGTCTTGCTGATGACGATGCCGCGCCGGATTGCGGTAACTTAGGCAGGCCGCCGCGCGTATATCCCGAAACCGGCGATAACTGCATAACATGCCATCGGTAATGTGAAAGCAATCGCAAGGCTCGAGGTTAGATCGGCAATAACGCCAGTGAGCAACGGGATGATCGCACCGCCCACGATTGCGACATTGATGATCCCCGAACCATCGGCCGCGCGCGAACCCAGTTTCTCGCACGCCAGCGTGAAAATCGTCGGAAACATGATTGCGTTGGTCAGCCCGACGGCGAGAAGCGCGTAGCCGGAAAAGTCACCCGTGGTCTGCGTAGAGATCACCAGGAGCGCAATCGCCGCTACGGAGACAAAAGCCAGCACCTTGCCAGGGCTCAATACGCGCAACACGGCAGAGCCGATGAATCGCCCGACCATCGCGCCGCCCCAATACAGGCCGATGAGCTTACCTGCGGCTTGTTCCTGCAAGCCCATGACATGATCCTGCATAAGGTAATTGACGATCAGCGAGCCAATGGCAACTTCGGCGCCGACGTAGAGAAAGATGCACAATGCGCCGTAGCCGAAACGAGGACGCTGCAGCAAATCAAGGCCCGCCAATCCCTCGCTTGCCTCATGCTTTTCGCCTTTGAGCGCATTGCGGAACATCCAGACGACACCGGCGACGATGGCAAGAGCCACTGCGATGCCGAGATATCCGTTCACAATCGCCTGGCTCTCCGCGGTGCGGTAGGCGTCCAGTTCGGCGCCGGACAATTGGTCCGCCGTGACTGTGGCGAGGCTCCCGAGGATCAGTATGGAACCGACGATGGGGAAAACGGTGGTGCCAAGCGAATTGAACGCCTGGGCAAAAGTAAGCCGACTATGCGCGGTGGCCGGTTTGCCGAGCAGCGAAATCAGCGGGTTGGACACGACCTGCACAATCACCACGCCACTGGCCAGCACGAACAAGGCGAGCAGGAATACGCCATAAGTCGCCGTCTGGCTTGCAGGAATGAACAACAGACAGCCTGCCATCATGGTCAGCAGTCCTGCGACCGCACCGCGCATATAGCCGATTTTCTTGACGAGCCGCGCGCCTGGAATTCCGATAACCGCGTAGGCGGCGAAGAAGCAGAACTGAACGAGCATCGCTTGCGTATAATTGAGCGTGAACAGCTCCTTCAGCTTTGGAATGATCACATCGTTCAAGCTGGTGATGCCGCCGAAGATGAAGAAAAGCCCCATGACGAACAGTTGCAACTGCGGTGCGTCGATATGGCTCTCGCCAGCGTCGGAGGACGCAGCTGCGCCGGGTGCCAATGCCATCTTCTCTCTCCCTGTTTAGCGTACCTTGCCGGGGCAGGACGCTTTCTTATCTGTCGCTTCGATGTGAACGTTGCGGATAGTGGCCACAAGACCTTTCGCCGCCTGCATACGTATGGGGGAGCCGACCGCATCGAATTTCGCTCCGGCATCGGCAAAACAACGGAGCGGAATGCGTGTTTGAACAGCCGAACCGGTTGGCAAAGCGCTCATGGTCTGCTGAAAATCGATATTGCCGCCGCCGAATGAAAGCGTGACCGGTCCCGTAGCGGGGCGGTCTATCCGCCAGTCGATAAGCATCACCCAATCTTCGTTCAATTGCTTGGTCAGGTTCACTGCCGGGCCGTTAACGACAAACGCGCCGTCGGCGTTCCAGGTGAACTGCCGCGCGTCCTCCTGTACCGACAGATCGATCGCACGGGAACTGATCGAGCCGTCCATCTGCAGGTTCCACGGTGCAGGCACTTTACCGCGTACAACATAATTGGTGGCGACGGTGAGCGAAGATAAATCGACCCGCGGGTCCTCATTTACAGCCGCTAGGCTTCCTGATTGGCTGTAGTCCAAGCCATAACCGAGTGGGAACAAAGGCGCGACCAAAGGCGATCTTGCATCGGCCGGCCATGCAAAAGGCAGTCGTCCGGTAAAATCGCGGACAGCTTTACCGTTGCCCCCCGCTACCAGCACGTCGGCAACGCCACGCCCCTGTGTTCCCGGCAACCAAGCGGCTACGAAAGCATCGGCCCGATTTATCAGCTTGCCCGTGAACATCGGCCGACCCGACAGAAACACCACGACCACTCTTATGCCCTGCGACTTGAAACGGGCGATCATCTCTTCTTCGCCCGGTGTCGGCTGAAATGCCAGGTTCGGCACATCGCCTTCGAACTCGGCATAAGGCTTTTCACCGAGCACCACGACGGCAATATCGGGCTTGGTTTCAAAAACACCTGTCGGTGAAATCGTCGCCGCACCGCCATTCGCCTTCATTGCATCGGCAATGGCCCGCCCGATTGTCTGCCCATTGGCGAAATCGGCTGCTTTGGTGTCTGTGCCCTGCCAGCTTATTGTCCAGCCGCCTGCCTGCATCGCCATATTGTCGGCCCCCGACCCGGCCACAAGCACGCGCGCACCGGGGCGGATCGGCAGCACGCCATCATTGTTCTTGAGCAACACGAGCGATTTCGAGACCGCTTCGCGCGCAAGATCGAGATGCTCTTTCTTGCCAACCAATGTGGTATCGCCGCGCTCTGTCCGGCTATCGCCCATCAGCCCGAGCTTATATTTCACGCGCAAGATGCGGCGCACTGCATCGTCAATTCGGGCCTGCGGGATGCGTCCGTCGCGCGCCGCAGCCAGCGTCGAGGCAAACAGGCCTTTCCAGCTATCGGGTGCCATGAACAGGTCCAGCCCTGCGTTGACCGCAGAAGGGCAATCGGTCGCCGAACAGCCTGCGACCTGACCATGACCGTTCCAGTCGCCGACCACCAGGCCTGCAAAGCCCATGCGGCCTTTCAAAACATCGGTTAGCAGCGATTTATTGCCATGATGTTTTACGCCATTCCAGCTTGAGAAGCTGGCCATAACCGTCAGCGCGCCAGCATCTATGGACGCGGGATAGCCCGGCGCATGTTTTGCGATCAATTCCGCTTCGCTGATCTGCGCATCACCTTGATCGCGGCCGTCAATCGTGCCGCCATCGGCAAGGAAATGCTTTGCGGTTGCAGCGACGCGCTGTGTTTCAAGTGGCTGTCCGGCAACCATTTGTCCTTGCAGCCCTATGGTCATCGCACGCGCGTAGCTCGCAATCAGCGCAGGATCAGATGAATAGCCTTCATATGTCCGGCCCCAGCGCAAATCCTGCGGCACCGCGAGCGTCGGCGCAAAGGTCCATTCGATCCCGCTCCCGGAAATTTCGGCGGCCGTCGCCACGCCGATCCGTTCGATCAGGCCGACATCGCGCGCTGCACCAAGCCCGATATTATGCGGAAAAATCGTCGCTTCGGGCAGGTTGGAATGGCCATGCACTGCATCGACGCCGAACAGGATCGGGATGCCTGCCCCCGATTTGCGCGATGTGTTCCGAAACTCCGCGACAAGTTGGGCCCATTTTGCCGCAGTTGCGCGCTCGTCGCCATATGGCCCGGAATTTCCGCCCGCCAAAATCGACCCGAGGGGATATTGTGCCAGATCCTCTGGCTTGATTGAGCCGATATCGGCCTGGATCAGCTGTCCGACCTTTTGCTCCAATGTCATTTTCGCAATGATTGCGGAAATCTCGGCCTCGGTCCTGGTATCCGAAATTGCCGATGGACTGCGTGCAATCGGCCACAACTCGGGCTTTGCCTCAGCACTATTATTTCCAGGTGAGGCAACAATCGGCTCGGGCGGCGCAACAGCAGACACGCATCCTGCCAAAGCAAAGGCCAGCAATGCGCCTGATCCCCTGAACCGCATCCAATCCACTCCCGAGTTCATTGTGAACGTTATCAAAGCGGGATGACATTAACGCGGGCGAAAATCAAGCGGCATTTAGCGCTTTCGCCAGCGCCCGCCGCCTCCTAAGGCGGCGCATATGACTGCAGGGGTATTCGACCTTTTCAAAATCGGCGTCGGCCCCTCCAGTTCGCACACTGTCGGGCCTATGGTGGCGGCGAAACGTTTTTGCGAGTTGCTCGACGCGCGCGCGCTGATGTCAGCGACGCGGCATATCGTTATCGACCTCTATGGATCGCTGGCGCTGACCGGCAGGGGCCATGCGTCGGACACTGCCTTGATTGTCGGCCTCACCGGGGCCGAACCCGCCACCGCCGATATCGACGCTATCCCGTTGTTGATTGCCCAAACGAATGAAACACGGCGCATTGCCCTGCTGGGACGCCATGAAGTTGCCTTTGACCCTGCAACCGACATGCGCTTTCATCAGCGGGAGCGACAGCCCTTTCACAGCAACGCGATGGCGTTTGAGGCGCGCGGGGACGGCGACACGCTCCTGCTGCGCCGCTTTTATTATTCGGTTGGTGGCGGCTTTGTCGTCGATGAGGATGAAGCGGGACGCAACGCGCTCGACGAAATCGTCACGACTGCGCCTTATGCCTACACATCGGGCAACGAGCTGCTCGCATTGGGCGAGTCAAGCGGCCTCAGCTTTGCCGAAATGATGTTCGCCAACGAATGTGCAACGCGCGATCCGCAAGCCGTCAACGACGGGCTAGACGCCGTCGCCGCCGCCATGTCCGCGAGCATCGATCGCGGCTGCCAGCAAGCGGGAACCTTGCCGGGCGGGCTTAACGTCAAACGCCGCGCCCCCTCATTTGCCGCAGAGCTTGCCGCGCGGCAGGACCGGGCGCTCAACGAACCGCTCGCACAGCTCGACTGGATCAACCTGTGGGCGATGGCGGTGAATGAGGAAAATGCCGCCGGTGGCCGCGTCGTGACCGCGCCGACCAATGGCGCTGCAGGAATCATTCCGGCGGTCATGCGCTATCATGAGCGCTGCTATCGCGGCGATGCGGCGAGCAGGCGGACGTTCCTTCTGACCGCCGCCGCCATCGGCGCGCTGTACAAACGCAACGCCTCAATCTCCGGTGCAGAAGTCGGCTGTCAAGGCGAGGTCGGGGTGGCCTGCTCGATGGCCGCCGCAGGGCTGACCGCCGCATTGGGCGGCAGCAATGGCCAGATCGAGAACGCTGCCGAAATCGGCATGGAGCATAACCTCGGCCTCACCTGCGATCCGGTCGGTGGCCTTGTGCAAATACCCTGCATCGAGCGTAATGCAATGGGCGCGGTCAAGGCCATCGACGCATCGCGGCTGGCGATGATGGGCGACGGATCGCACATGGTCAGCCTCGACAAGGTCATCGAAACGATGCGGCAGACGGGCGCCGACATGCGCGACAAATATAAGGAAACCTCGCAGGGCGGGCTTGCGGTCAACGTGGTGGAGTGTTGAAGCGCGACAAATTTTAGCGGGGAGGCCATTCCAGCGGCTGCGCGTCGACCTCTCCGGTCACCGAAATCGTCAGCGGAACACCGCCTATTTGGCCAGGCAGCCGCGCCGCGACCGCCGCGTCGGTCACGCCCACGACGAAGTGCTCGCCCCCCGGCCCGCCTGCGGCAATGCCAACCGACACAACACCGGGGATCGATAGCAGCCCTGGCTCCTCACGCGCGAGTAGCGCTTCGACCGGTGACTGCGCCTGCGCACCGGCGGGATTATATTCGACCGCGCCCGACCCTGAAAAATCCGGTCCCGGCTTCCCTTGCTCGCTCATCGCTCGATCTCCTTATCCGAACATAAGATACGGACGCCTGGGTTTAAAGGGAAGCCGGGCACGCCTTAAGGCAGCAGCCGGATGTTGAGCGCCGACAGCACCGATGCGATCGGGTTGGCAAAGGTCGTGCCGCCGCCGCCCGCAAACAGCAGCCCGACCGGCCGCAGTCCGCCCGCCCAGTGCCAGATCAGCGAACCCGAATCGCCGCCCGCGGAAAACGGATTATTGTTCACAGACCGGATAGCGATCTGGTTGCGGAACAGCGCGACGCCGGCCGCACCATAGTTCACGTTCACCGACACGCCGATCTGCGTCACGCGGCCTTGCGTCAGGCCGGTGGTCCGCCCGCTCTTGCCGACCGGCAGCCCGAGCGAGGCAGCAAGCGGCGCGGTGCCGGTGCGGTAATAACGACCGACCCCGCCCGAGACATAATATTGCTCGCCGCGAATCCGCTCGTGCCACGCCCATCCGAATGCAGCATCGACAAAGTTGGGCGCGCCGCCGAAGTTGATCGGCACCCAGCGCGCCAGCACCGCAATCTGGTCGGCTGGATGCGTGCCGCCATCGGCCCGTCCCGGCTGGATGATGCTGTCATTGACACGCGCCGCGTTCGAATTCGCCAGCACATGGTTGTTGCTGAGGATTAGATGCCGGTTGGTCCACGGCGCGGTCAGCCCGATTGCCCGGCTGCCCAGCGTGCCCGCAGTAACCGCGACATGCCCCACCGAAACGCCGCCGGGCGCTGGGCGATGCCGCGCGCGATGCGAATAGGCGTCGACGACGCCCACCGGCACCTGCTGTATGGGCACGGTCGACAAGGCGCGCGTGCCCGCCGCCTGCGCGATGTGGCCCGATACGGCGTCGAGCGGCATTTCGCTTTCGGTAAATATGGTCAAAACCGGCTCGCCCGGCGCGCCCAGGCTGAACGCAGCCTCCCCGGGGTCGGGCAGCCCGATGCCAACGCCGACTATCCCGCCGGTCGAAGGCGCATCCGACAGTGCAGCGAACTCACCCGACGCGGGCAGCAGCAGCGCCTCTACCGCATCGCGCAGCGCCACCAGATCGTCCGAAACGCCAGCTTCCGCAAACACGCTCTGCTGCTCCGCCTCATAACCCAGCGCCTCCAGCCCCGCCGAATCCGCATCGGGATTTTCGACGCTGCCCGATGCCGGGGTGCCGCCAACGGGGCCGCCTTCGCCTTCGTCGCCGCCGGGATTGTCCACCTGCGGTGCGTTTTTGTCTTTTCCAGCCATGATAAAATCCTCCTCAAACATGCAAGATGAGTGCCACGCATGACTGCGTGACATGTTGAAATGGATAGTGATTTCCAGATTTTATTGGCGACTCGGCAAGTCGAGTTATAATGAAATTTCAGACTTTATTCTATTTTTAACAATAAATTAACTATAGATTTATCCTAAACTTCAGATATTATATAAATAAATATCACATGTCCGTTCATATGGTTAAAAGCTGTCATCGGATCGTCAAACGTGCCGACATATTTTGTAACATATCCCGCCGACCGGACGCCATCGCCCGACGCCTCGCAAATCGCAGCGCGGCCGTAATTTTCAGATAGACAAGGCGGCATCATGCTTTAGCAATCGGTGCCATGACCAACCGGCTCTATTATGGCGACAATCTGGATGTGCTGCGCGACCACATTCCCGACGAGAGCATCGACCTTGTCTATCTCGACCCGCCGTTCAATTCGAATGCCAATTACAACATATTGTTTAAATCGCCCGCAGGCACGGCGGCGGACAGCCAGATTGAGGCTTTCGAGGATACGTGGCACTGGAATGACAAGGCGGAGGCCGCGTTTCACGATGTGATGACGAACGGCAATACCGATGTTGCCGAGCTACTTCGCGCGATGCGCGGGTTCCTCAAAGAAAATGACATGATGGCGTATCTCGCCATGATGGCGGTTCGCCTGATCGAGCTGCACCGTGTGCTGAAATCCACTGGCAGCCTGTATCTCCACTGCGACCCGACGGCGAGCCATTATCTGAAGCTGTTGCTGGATGGGGTTTTCGGGGGTAGCAATTTCCTAAATGAAGTCATTTGGAAGCGGACCAGCGCGCATAGTAGCGCCAAGCGATATGGCCCGGTGCATGACACTATCCTGTTTTATGCAAAGTCGTCCAACTACCTCTGGAACAAGGCCTTCCAGCCATATTCGGAGAAGTACATCTCAGAATTCTACACGCACGTAGATTCAGACGGAAGGCGCTGGCGTCGTTCTGATCTTACAGGTGCTGGAACCCGAAATGGTGAAACTGGACAAGAGTGGCGAGGCATAAACATAACAGCAAAAGGGCGGCACTGGGCATGGCCCCCGTCGGTTTTGGAGGGAATGGACGCAGAGGGAAAAATCCATTGGCCAGCCAAAGATGGTGGGATGCCTATGCTGAAACGTTATTTGGATGAGCAATCCGGAAATCCGGCCCAAGACATCATTGATGACATTCCTCCGATGCACAATTTGACGAGTGAGCGCCTCGGCTACCCGACGCAAAAACCGCTCGCCCTGCTCGAACGCATCATCAATGCCTCGTCGAACGAGGGCGATATCGTACTCGATCCATTTTGCGGCTGCGGCACTGCGGTCGATGCGGCGCAGAAACTGGGGCGAAAGTGGATCGGTATCGACGTCACGCATCTGTCGATCGGCCTGATCGAGCGGCGGATGAAGGACCGTTATGGCGACGCGCTCGCTTATCAAGTCATCGGCACCCCCAATGACACTGCCAGCGCACTGAAGCTCGCCGCCGACGAACCGCACCAGTTCCAATACTGGATCACGCAGGCCATCGGCGGCCAACCCTTTCAGGGCGGTCGCAAGGGCATGGATCGCGGCATCGACGGCTATATCTATTTCACCAAAACTGGCGACACGCAGGGCCGGTCATCGACCGAAGCGGCAATCATCTCGGTTAAGGCAGGGCAGCGTGTCGGCGTGGCGATGGTCCGCGACTTGAAGGGCGTGATGGAACGCGAAAAGGCCGATATCGGAATTTTCGTCTGCGTCATCGCCCCCACCCGCGAAATGGAACGCGAGGCGGCCTCGGCGGGCGTTTACACCGATCCCGGCACCGGCCAGACCTATCCGCGCCTGCAAATCTATACGCTGGCTGAATATTTCGCCGGATTGCGCCCCAAGGTTCCACTCCTCGACCGGCAGGCAGGTTTCAAGAAAGCCGCGCGCAACGACAATGCGGATAAGCAGGGCAGTTTGCTTTAACAGTCTTCCCCTATTCAAAGACGAGGCTTGCAAAATAGGATTTGCTTTGAGAGGATCGGCACGAACATCGCTAACCGCCCCTCTGGCTGAACGGGGCCTGCAACAACAGCTGCTTGCAACCTTAAATTGACAATGTGGACATAAAGGGGGGTGCCTTTGCGTGAATCTTGTCAATTTAGCGCGCGCCGCGAACCGGTGGGGGTGCGTCCCCCCTGACATGGCCTCAACTTCCTCAACTTTGTAAGGCCGGGCTGACAGTTTTTTGCTGCTATGAAGCTAGTTCTATACCGAAAGCTGGTCGCATATCTGAAAGATGCTACCCGCGCTTACGCTTGGGAATTTTTCGAGAGAATGTCCCCCGGACATTCTCTTTATCCGAAAAATTGGTGCCCGGAAGAGGACTCGAACCTCCACGCCGTTGCCAGCGCCAGCACCTGAAGCTGGTGCGTCTACCAATTCCGCCATCCGGGCACTTGGATGCCCTGCTGAAACGCCGGACATCGGGTAGGCGCGCTCCTTTAAGGCTTGCGCCTGCGATGTCAACGCCTGTGGCGCGGCTGGCCGACGAAATCATGGTTTCGGACGCGGCAGCTTCAATTTATGCTGGCTTCCCTTAGCAAATTATGTCAACTTTTTTGAGGGTTTCGAACGTTCCGGTGCGGTAACGCGCCACGGCCTATTTCGGCCAAGGAGGAGGAGAGACGCCATGCCAAAATTTTCCCATATCATGATCGCAGCCACCGCGCTGGCACTCGGCGGCAGCGCCGGGTTTGCGCAGACCGACAAAATGGCCCCGCATGGCCAGGGCGAGGCTACCATCTATCGCGATGTCGGCTTCCAGGGCCCCGCCGTGTTCGTGGGCGAGGCTAAGACCAATCTGGGCCTGAGCTGGCCAGTGCGCTCGATCCGCGTCCGCTCCGGCCTTTGGGAATTGTGCGCGCGCACCCGCTATCGCAGCCCTTGCGTCAAAGTCTCCGCAGATGAGGCAGACCTGCGGCGGGTAAGCCGGGTGCTATATGCCGTGCAGTCGATGCGGCCCCTGGGCGGCCCTGCGATCCAGCCTCCGGTGCAGCCGATCGATCCACCTGCCGGAACATCGCTCCGCGGCATGTCGGCCGAGTTTTTCCCAGCACCGGGCAGAAGCGGCTATCGCATATTATCGTGCCCCAATGGCGGATCGACCGCCAACTGCGCGGCGCAAACCGCCGATAACTATTGCAAGAGCATAGGCTATGGCGGGTCGGCCAGCCAGACACAGGAAACGGTGAATGGGCGGGTCTATCTGGCCGACGTCCTTTGTACGAGAACGGGATATTGAACGATGTATAAATCGATCTGGATAGGCGGGGCGTTGGCCGCCGCCGCGCTTTCATTGCCCGCTGCCGCCGCTACGCCCGAAAAATGGATGGCTGTCGACAAGGCTTCGCAGGCCGCCTGCCTGAAGGCCGCGAACCTGACCGACGCCACCACCGGCCCGCCCGTGCGCTATTCGGACCGCACCGGGATAGATGCGCGGATCGTGGTCGGCAAATGGCCGCAACCGCACATGAAGGGCGCGGCGGCGCGAATGCTGTGCCTTTATAACCGCAAAACCAAGCGCGTGGAAGTGCAGGAATTGTTCGAACCTATGCCAGCGACGCCGCCCATCGCATCGGCCAAGGACGTCTGGTGGCGCGCCGAGGACATTGGCGGCAAGGGCGTGATCGACAATAGCGAAGTCACGCTGATGCTCGGCAGCGACGGCAAGATCGGTGGCAAATCGGGCTGCAACGGCTATTCGGCCAATTACCAGCTCGATGGCCAGACGCTGAAGGTCTTTCCCCCGATGATCGGCACGCGGATGCTATGCGCGCCTGCGCTGATGACGCAGGAGCAGGCCTATCGGACGCTGGTCGAGAGCGCACAGTCGGTCGCGCTAACCCCGGAAGGCGCGCTCGTCATTACCTCCGTAGGCGGAGCGACCAGCCGCTTCATGCGCAAGTGATGCGCGCGCTGGCCCTCGCCGCTGCGTTGCTCCTGGCCTGCACCGCAGCGTACGCGCAACAGCCGGGCTTCCTGATCGAGCAACGCCCGATGGCAAATGCGCCGGAAGGGATGCAGGCGTGGCAGATCCGCTATATGTCCACCAACGACAAGGGGCGGCCCGAGGAAATGACCGGCGTGGTGATTGCACCGACAGGCCCCGCTTCGCGATTGGGTAGGCCGGTGATTGCTTGGAACCACGGTGCATGGGGTGTGGACGACAAATGCACACCGTCGCAGGCCCAAAATTTTTTCGGGGCCACGCCGGGTTTGAAGGAAGCGATTGCGCGCGGATATACGGTGGTGGCGGCGGACTATGCCGGACTCGGCACCGCGCCGATGCACCCCTTTCTCATCGGCAGCAGTACAGCGCATTCGGTGCTCGACGCGGTGCGCGCATCACGATCGATTGCCGACGCGGGAGCGGGCAGCCGCTTTGCCGTCTGGGGTGAGTCGCAGGGCGGGCATGCGTCTTTGTGGACCGGGCAACTGGCACGCAATTACGCCCCTGAGCTAACACTTACCGGCGTTGCCGCCGCTGCGCCGCCGACCGACTTGATCGAAAACTTGACCGGCGGCACCGACCCGTCGGTCCGCGCCTTTATGACCGCCTTTGCCGCGCATAGCTGGTCGCAACATTTCGGCATTTCGCTTCGGACGTTGGGCAAGAAATCGACCGGCGATCTTATCAACCGGCTGGCGAAAAATAACTGCGTTTCACTCACCGCCAAGCCGCGTTTCGGCATGGTGGTTGGTGTCCTGATGCTGCGCAACAGGCTCAAAAACGTCGATCTCGGCAGGATCAGCCCGTGGAAGGAAATCGCCCGCGACAACAGCCCGACACCGCGCGATTATGGTGTGCCTTTCCTTATCGCGCAGAATGACGCCGACACGCTGGTCGCCGCCGACGTCACCCGCGATTTCGTCCGCAAATTGTGCCGAAGCGGCGCAAAGCTTCGCTATGTGCCGATTGTCAGCGCGGGCGGCCATGCCACCAGCGCAGCGGACAGCGCGACGGAAACGCTCGACTGGATCGACGCGCGTTTTGCAGGACAAGCTGCACCGAGCGACTGCCGCAATTTTTAGCGCACGCAGCGCTTGAAAGCGCGCAAGCGCTGGTGCAAAGCGGCGCCAGCATAAGGCGGAGCGTTCATGCAAGGCAAATTGGTTACGATTTTCGGCGGCGGCGGCTTTTTGGGCCGCTATGTAGCGCAGGCATTGCTGGCGCAGGGCGCGCGGGTCCGCGTTGCCTGCCGCAATCCAAGCAGTGCAATGCACATCAAGCCGCTGGGCAATCTGGGCCAGGTGCAACTAATTGCCGCCGATGTCCGCAAACCCGTCAGCGTGGCGCGAGCGATTGCGGATGCCGACGCCGTAGTCAATCTCGTCGGCAGCTTCACCGATATGGATGCGGTGCAGAATAAGGGCGCTGGCAATGTTGCAGGTGCAGCGACCGATGCAGGCGTAGCGGCGCTGGTGCATATCTCGGCAATCGGGGCCGACCCTGCGAGCGAGGCGCAATACGGACAGAGCAAGGCAGCGGGCGAAGCGCTAGTGCGTGCCGCTTTTCCGTCGGCGACAATCCTTCGGCCATCGATTGTTTTCGGGCGTGAGGACCAGTTTATCAACCGCTTCGCAGGCCTGATCCGAATGTTGCCTGTCGTGCCGGTGATCGGCGCCGATACCAAATTCCAGCCGGTATTTGTCGGTGATGTCGCCAAAGCAGTTGCCGCTTCATTAACCGCCACCGGTGGAGAGACGCTCGAACTCGGCGGACCGGAAACGCTGTCGATGCTCGACCTCAACCGCTGGATCGCCAAGGCGATAGGCCGCGATCCGGTTTTTGCACCGGTTCCCGATTTCGCCGCGGAGCTGCTAGCCAAGACAACAGGCTGGCTGCCCTTTGCACCAATCACGCCCGACCAGTTCAAGATGCTGGGCCGCGACAATGTAGTGACCGGCAAGGACGGCCTCGCCGCGTTAGGTATCGTGCCGACCCCGCTCGACGCGGTGGCGCATGACTGGCTCAATATCTATCGCAAGCATGGCCGTTTCGGGGCGCAAGCCAGCGCATGACCGACTGGATGATTGCGATCATCCTCGGCATTGTCGAGGGATTGACCGAATTCCTGCCTGTTTCTTCGACAGGGCATCTCATTCTTGGCGGCGAGTTGCTGGGCTTTACCGATAATTCTTCGGTAGCATTCAAGATCGCGATCCAGTTCGGTGCGATCCTTGCCGTGCTGCTCGTCTACTGGCGGCGGTTCTGGAGCGTGGGAATGGGCTTGCTGCGGTTGGAGCCGCAACCGGTTGCCTTCACCCGCAATATATTGCTTGGCTTTGCTCCGGCGCTCGTCATTGGCGTTTTTGCCTATGACGCCATCCGTGCCGCCATGCAGACACCGCAGATTGTCGCCATCGCACTGGTGGTGGGTGGCTTTGTGATCCTCCTGCTCGAACGGCTGGTCAAGAATGTCCGTTTCCAGTCGGTGGAGGAAATTCCCTTTGGCACGGCATTGTCGATAGGCCTCGTGCAATGCACCGCAATGCTGCCCGGCGTAAGCCGTTCGGGCGCGACCATCATGGGCGGGTTGATGATGGGTGTCGAGCGCAAGACCGCTGCCGAATTCTCCTTCTTTCTTGCTGTGCCGACGATGCTGGCCGCCACCGTTTACGCATTGTGGAAGGACCGCGAGCTGCTCAATGCGGACGATCTGGGGATGATCGGAATCGGCTTTTTCACAGCTTTCGTCGTGGCCGTATTTGTCGTGAAGGCATTTGTCGCAATTGTCGGAAAATATGGTTTTGCACCATTTGCCTATTACCGAATCATTGCCGGATCGGCGGCATTGTTATGGCTCAGCATGAGATAAAGCCCGAAACGGCCATAATTTATTGTAATTTTATTGCTTTGGCGCGAAACTAGCTTAAAGCTCGAATAATATAAGTCATAAATACTGTCCTATTTTGACAGTTTCGGCGTGACATTGGCGATTTTCCTGATTATCCGCAGCGCATCTTCAAGGAGCGCGCTGTGCCCAAAGACCCTATGCTTAAATTCGTGTCAAAGCCGCAAGCTTACCCCGAAAAGCGGGCGGCGAAACTGCGCGCCGAAGATTTTGCCGAGATCGCCGACCGCTACGCGCCTGAAGCGGCCGCCGAACAGTCGTCGCGCTGCTCGCAATGCGGCGTGCCCTATTGTTCGGTGCACTGCCCACTGCACAACCACATTCCGGACTGGTTGCGCCTTACCGCAGAAGGGCGGTTGCGCGAGGCCTATGAGCTGTCGAACCTGACCAGCACCATGCCCGAAATCTGTGGACGCATCTGCCCGCAGGACCGCTTGTGCGAAGGCAATTGCGTCATTGAATTTTCCGGCCATGATGCAGTCACCATCGGCTCTGTCGAAAAATATATCACCGATACTGCCTGGGAAGAGGGCTGGGTCGAACCCATAGAAGTAGGCCCTTCGCGTGGACAGTCGGTGGGCATCATCGGTGCTGGCCCCGGAGGATTGACCACCGCTGAATATCTGCGGGTCGCCGGATATGAGGTCCATGTCTATGACCGCTATGACCGCATGGGCGGGTTGCTGACTTACGGCATCCCTGGCTTCAAACTGGAAAAAGAAGTCGTCATGCGTCGAATCAAGCGGCTGGAGGATAGCGGCATCATCTTTCACACAAACTTCGAAGTCGGGCGCGATGCCTCGCTCGATGAGCTGCGCGCCAGGCATGATGCGGTGCTGATTGCGACAGGCGTTTACAAGGGACGCGATATCAAGGCGCCCGGTATCGGCCTCGACGGCATCGTCCCTGCGCTCGATTATCTCACGGCCTCCAACCGCAAGGGCTTTGGCGATACCGTTCCGGCCTTCGACAGCGGCGCGCTCGATGCAGCGGGCAAGCATGTCGTCGTTATCGGCGGCGGCGACACCGCGATGGATTGCGTGCGCACCGCCGTCCGCCAGGGCGCGAAGTCGGTCAAATGCCTCTACCGCCGCGACCGCGAAAATATGCCGGGGTCGCAACGCGAGGTTGCCAATGCCGAGGAAGAGGGTGTCGAGTTTGTTTGGCTGTCGGGCCCCAAGGGCTTCGACGGCGACGGCAAGGTCGAGCGTGTGCATGTGAGCAAGATGCGTCTGGGAGCGCCCGACGCCAGCGGTCGCCGCGCGCCAGAAAGCGATCCCGAAGGCGATTTCACGCTGAACGCGGACCTCGTCATTACCGCACTCGGTTTCGAGGCCGAGGACCTGCCCGTTTTGTTCGGCGCACCCGATTTGGGCATCACCCGCTGGGGGACGGTCCGCGTCGATGCGGCGCAGATGACCAACCTCGATGGCGTATTTGCCATAGGCGATATCGTGCGCGGCGCGAGCCTTGTCGTCTGGGCGATCCGCGACGGGCGCGATGTGACGCAGCACATGCACAGCTGGTTGCAGGCAAAAACAAAAGCAGCAAAAGTCGCGGCCTGACCTTTGGGAGAATGACCATGTTGAAACCGATCATCGCTGCGCTGCTGCTGACCACCGCCTCCCCTGCTGTGCTGGCGGCAACGCCCGATACCGAAAGCCCGCCGGTCGAGCTTTCCGATACGCAGAAGCCAACAAAGGAAATGGACGAAGTCATGTCCATTTTCTCCAAAATGTTCGATACCAGCAACCTGCCTGCACCCGAACCTGCGCGGCTTGCGCTGGCCAAAGTCACGGCGTCGAAGCTGCTGCCCGATGGCGCCTATGCCAAGATTGTGGACGACATGATCGGAGGCATGTTGACGCCTCTGTTCAACGCATTGCCCGGTTTGACCGATGCGCAAATTGTCACAGCGACCGGTGTATCTGAAGAAGCAGTCGCTGCGCTGACAGAGGAAAACAAGGCGGCGGTCGCGCAAATCATCGATCCCGGCCACAAAGAGCGTGGCAAGCAGATTATCGATGTCGTGAAGCCGATGATCTCCGAAGCGATGGCGGTCATCGAACCGGCCATGCGGGAGGGGCTTACGCGCGCCTATGCGCGCAAGTTTTCGGTACCGCAACTGACAACGATAAACGGATTTTTTGCAACCCCGACCGGCAGCGCATATGCCCGTGAAAGCTTCGCGCTTCAGGCCGATCCCGAGGTCATGCAGGCGACCTTCAAAGCGTTCCCCGCGATACTTTCGAACCTCATGGGCGATGAAGAGAAATTCAAGGCAAAATTCGAAGAGCTGCCGAAACAGCGGGAACTGAAAGACCTGTCGGGCGCCGAGTTGCAACAGCTGGCAGGGCTGCTTGGTGTCGAAACAAAAGCGCTCGAAGATCATCGCACGCTGGCTAGCGCCGTTGATCCTTATGCCGACGAGGTTGGCGATGAGCCCTGGTATGCAGAGGACGCTTGGGCCGCTGCGGAGCGGAAGAAAGTCAAAGCACTCGAAACCAAATATAATACGCTCAACAGGCGGTACGAGGACGCACATACGCAAGCGACATCGGCTTACGAGACTTACGAAATGGCCTGGCAGGCAGCCGTCGATGCAGCGCGCAAACGCATGCTCGCCGAAGGCTGGACGCCGCCGCCTGCGCCATCAGAAACCACCGACGAAACCGCCGACGCCATTGAGGCGATTGCGGCGCTTTAACCGACAGGCTTTGCCATGATCCAATTCCCCACCCCCGAACATGAACGCCTCGCCCGTGAAGGCATGTATCGCCCTGAATCCGAAGGCGATGCCTGCGGTGTGGGGTTGGTTGCGGCAACCGACGGCAAGCCTTCGCGGCGCGTCGTGGCGGCGGGGATTGAGGCGCTCAAAGCAGTGTGGCATCGCGGCGCGGTCGATGCCGATGGCAAGACCGGCGATGGCGCGGGGCTACATATCGACTTGCCCTTGCGCTTCTTCGACGATGCGGTGGCCGACAGCGGGCACCGGCCGATGCCCAACCGGCTGGCGGTCGGGATGGTCTTCCTGCCGCGTACCGATCTCGGCGCGCAGGAAAATTGCCGCACCATCGTCGAGGCGGAGATTATCGAGGCGGGCTACACCATTTATGGTTGGCGACAGGTGCCCGTCGATGTTTCGGTGATCGGGACCAAGGCGCAGGCGACGCGGCCCGAGATCGAGCAGATCATGATCGCGGGACCGATGCCCGACGAGGTCGACGCCGCAGAGTTCGAGAAGAATCTCTACCTCATCCGCCGCCGGATCGAGAAGAAGATCATCGCCGCGCAGATCCGCGATTTCTACATTTGCTCACTGTCGTGTCGGTCGATTGTCTACAAGGGCCTCTTCCTCGCGGAATCGCTTTCGGTTTTCTATCCCGACCTGCAGGATGAACGCTTCGAAAGTCGCGTCGCGATTTTCCACCAGCGTTATTCGACCAACACCTTCCCGCAATGGTGGCTGGCGCAACCGTTCCGCGGCCTCGCGCACAATGGCGAGATTAACACGATACGCGGCAACCAGAACTGGATGAAGAGCCACGAGATCAAAATGGCGAGCATCGCCTTTGGCGCGCAGTCGGACGATATCAAGCCGGTCATTCCGGCGGGCTCTTCCGACACCGCTGCATTGGATGCCGTGTTCGAAACTTTGGTTCGTTCGGGCAAGGAAGCGCCGACCGCAAAGCTTATGCTGATCCCCGAAGCATGGCAATCAAACCCCAATATCCCCGACGCGCACCGTGCGATGTATGAATATATGGCGTCGGTCATGGAGCCGTGGGACGGACCCGCCGCGCTTGCGATGACCGACGGCCATTGGGCGGTCGCGGGCGTCGACCGCAACGCACTGCGCCCGCTGCGCTATTGCCGGACCAACGACAATCTATTGGTGATAGGCTCTGAAACCGGTATGGTCGTTCTGCCTGAATCGACAATCGTCGAAAAGGGCCGCCTCGGCCCTGGCCAGATGATCTCGGTCAATCTCGACGAAGGCAAGCTCTATCGCGACCATGAACTCAAGGACCGGATCGCCGCCGAGCAGGATTACGGCGCGTTGGTCAAAGGCTTCCGCTCAATCGATGACTTGCCGAAAGCCACCGATGAAGCTGCACCCGCTTGGACCCGCGCTGAACTGACCCAGCGCCAGATCGCGGCGGGGATGACACTCGAAGACGTCGAGATGATCCTCGCGCCGATGGTCGAGGATGGCAAGGAAGCGGTCGGCTCGATGGGCGACGACACGCCGCTTGCCGTCATCAGCGACAAGCCGCGCCTCATCAGCCAGTTTTTCCGGCAGAATTTCAGCCAGGTTACCAACCCGCCTATCGACTCTTTGCGCGAACGCCATGTGATGAGCCTGAAAACGCGATTCTCGAACCTTGCTAACATTCTCGACGATCAAGGGCAGAATAGCGACGTGTTGGTGCTCGAAAGTCCGGCACTCGCCAGCGGCGAGTGGTTCCGGCTCAAATCCGCCTTTGGCCCGCTCGCGGCGGAGATCGATTGCACATATGACATTGCCGAAGGCCAAGAAGGTCTGCGCGCGGCTATCGCACGCATCCGCGAGGAAGCCGTCGCCGCCGTCCGAATGGGCAAGTCGGAACTGTTCCTGACCGACGAAAATATCGGCCCCGACCGCGTCTCCATCGCCATGATCCTCGCTGCCGCTGCCGTTCACACGCATCTCGTGCGCAATGGCCTGCGCAGCTACTCGTCGATCAACGTCCGCTCCGCCGAATGCCTTGATACCCATTATTTCGCGGTGCTGGTCGGCGTCGGGGCGACTACGGTCAACGCCTATCTCGCAGAGGCCGTGATTGTGGACCGCCATGCGCGTGGTTTGCTGGGCGACCTCAGCCTCGAAGCCGCCATTGGCAACTACCGCACCGCCGTCAATGAAGGCCTGCTTAAGATCATGTCCAAAATGGGCATCGCGGTCATCTCCAGCTATCGCGGCGGCTATAATTTCGAGGCGGTCGGACTCAGCCGCGCCTTGGTCAACGACTTCTTCCCCGGCATGCCCAACAAGATTTCGGGCGAAGGCTATCATTCGCTTTACGTCAACGCCAAGGACCGGCACGAAGCCGCGTTCGACAGCGCAGTCGCGCGGCTGCCGGTCGGCGGCTTTTACAAGCAGCGTAATGGCGGCGAGGCGCACGCCTATTCGGCGGGGTTGATGCATCTACTGCAAAGCGCGGTCGCCAATGACAGCTACTCGACCTACCTCCAGTTCGCACAAGGCGTGAAGGAATTGCCGCCCATCTACCTGCGCGATCTGCTCGAATTCAATTTCGCCAAGGAACCGGTGCAGATTGACGAGGTCGAGGCGATTACCGAAATCCGCAAGCGGTTCGTGACGCCGGGAATGTCATTGGGCGCGCTCTCGCCCGAAGCGCACGAAACGCTCGCCATCGCCATGAACCGCATCGGCGCGAAGGCGGTGTCGGGCGAAGGCGGCGAGGACAGCAAGCGCTTCACGCCCTACGACAATGGCGACAACGCCAACAGCGTCATCAAGCAAATCGCCTCGGGCCGTTTCGGCGTCACCGCCGAATATCTCGGCGCGTGCGAGGAAATCGAGATTAAGGTCGCGCAAGGGGCAAAGCCCGGCGAAGGCGGGCAGCTTCCCGGATTCAAGGTGACCGAAATGATCGCGCGGCTGCGGCACTCGACGCCGGGCGTGATGCTCATCTCGCCACCGCCGCATCACGACATTTATTCGATCGAGGATCTGGCGCAGCTCATTTACGACCTCAAGCAGATAAACCCGCGCGCGCGGGTTTGCGTAAAGCTGGTGAGCGCCGCAGGTATCGGCACGATTGCGGCGGGCGTAGCCAAGGCACATGCCGATGTCATCCTCATATCGGGCAATGTGGGTGGCACCGGCGCAAGCCCGCAGACCAGCATCAAATATGCCGGCACGCCCTGGGAAATGGGGCTGTCCGAAGCCAATCAGGTGCTCACTCTCAACGGCTTGCGCCATCGGATCAAGTTGCGCACCGATGGCGGCCTCAAGACCGGGCGCGACATTGTGGTCGCCGCAATTCTTGGTGCGGAGGAATATGGCATCGGCACGCTGAGCCTCGTCGCGATGGGCTGCATCATGGTGCGGCAATGCCATTCGAACACCTGCCCCGTCGGCGTATGCGTGCAGGACGAAGCGCTGCGCGCGAAATTTACCGGTACGCCCGAAAAGGTCATCAACCTGATGACCTTTATCGCCGAGGAAGTGCGCGAGATATTAGCGAAGCTCGGCTATCGCAGCCTCGACGAGATAATCGGTCGCACTGAACTGCTCCGGCAGGTCAGTCGAGGGGCTGAGCATCTCGACGACCTCGACTTGAACCCCCTGCTCGCCAAGGTCGATGCGCCCGACAGCGCGCGGCGCTTTTCGATCCCGACCTTCCGCAACGAAGTGCCCGACAGCCTCGACGCGCAGATGATCCGGGATGCTCAGCCTGTTTTCGACCGCGGCGAGAAAATGCAGCTCACCTATAACGTCCGCAATACGCACCGCGCGGTTGGCACCCGTTTTTCGTCAGAGATCACCCGCCTTTTCGGCATGAGCACCTTATCCGAAGGCCACGTCCACGTCCGCCTGCGCGGCTCGGCAGGGCAGTCGTTGGGCGCATTCCTCTGTCAGGGCATTACGCTCGAAGTGTTCGGCGATGCCAATGACTATGTCGGCAAGGGGCTTTCGGGCGGGACAATCGTGGTACGCCCGACTGTCAGCTCGCCACTGGTCAGCCAGGATAACAGCATCATCGGCAACACCGTGCTTTACGGCGCAACATCGGGCAAATTGTTTGCAGCAGGCCAGGCTGGCGAGCGCTTTGCCGTACGCAATTCGGGCGCGCATGTCGTGGTCGAAGGCTGCGGCTCGAACGGGCTCGAATATATGACCGGCGGCATAGCTGTCATATTAGGCCGCGTCGGCAGCAACTTCGGTGCGGGTATGACTGGCGGCATGGCCTTCGTGCTCGACAGCGATGGCAGCTTCGAGGTCAACGCCAACCCCGACAATATCGTCTGGCAAAGGATCGACAGCGGTTATTGGGAAGAGCAGTTGAAAGCGCTGGTCATGGCGCACGCGCATTCGACCGACAGCGCATGGTCGCATTCGATCATCGACGATTGGGACCGGCGGCGCGGCGAATTCTGGCAAATTTGCCCGAAGGAAATGCTCACCCGGCTCGCCCAGCCTTTGTCGGACAGCGAAGCTTTGGAAGCAGCCGAATAACGCCTTGTCGCATTTTACAACCATTTACCTTGCTTAGCCCAAGCTGAGCGCGCTGTTCAGCTTGGGCTAAGCCCGTTGCGGCTATTTGCCCGCCAACGGCACCTTCGCCGCGACGCCCTTAATGGCGGTGAGTGAGGATGATTGTCATGCGTTCCACATATTTACTCTTTGCGCTTCCCTTGCTGGCGGTATCCGCCGCGCCTGCGGCCGCGCAGGATATCCTTTTTGTTTCGGGCACGGGTGAGGAAGCTCCGATCCAGGCGATAGAAGACGATTTCGCGCCAGCGGCCGACGAAACCGATGCCGATTTTGGCGGCATGGCCGATAAGATGTCCGATCCAGCCGTGCAGGATGGTGTTGCTGCTGCCATCGAAGGTGCGACTGGCGCTATGATGAACCTGCCGGTCGGGCCTTTGGCCGAAGCCATCGAGCGCGCACGACCCGGAACGGTCGACCGCCGCTTGCCGCGCGATGCAAGGCTGGGCGATCTGGCTGGTCGCAATGCGCGCTATCTACCCGAAGAACTCGGTGACCGCAGCCGCGAGGCGATGGGCATGATGAGCGGCTTTGCCCGCGCAATGGCGGTGATGATGCCCGAATTCGAACGGATGGGCCGCGAAATGGAAGAAAGCTTCCGCGCTGCCAAGGCCGAAGCTCGGCGTAACCGATATTAAGGAACCAAACGGCGGGGGCATCTTGCCGGTTGCAACCCCTTAACAGGGGTCGTCACGTCTCCCTCGGGTCGCACATCTTCGGATGAACGAGGGATCGGGGCGGGTGCAGGGTCGCGTCAAAACCGGCCCTGCACCATTGCCTTAGCTAAATAGCCATTGCCCGAGCAGGCGGTTGAACGGGAAAGTAAAAAAGCCCGCGATCAGCAGTGCGCCGAGGACCATTCCACGAACCGAACTTCGGTGCCGGGCGACATTATGTTTCCTTGCGCTCCAAATGATCAACGTCACCTGGAATAGAGTCCACACAGACAATAAGTGGATCAGGCTAAAGCCACCGTTGTTGATTCCGCGAATATTGAAGGTGACCAGCGCGGTCAGGAGCATCGACGCGACCCATATCCAACCCAATTGCCGGTGGAGAAAATCGCCGCGACGCCGGTTGAGCATGACGGGCGTAAGCACCAGTGCGGTTGCTATGGTGGCAATGTGGAACCAGACCGTGAAAGGGATTTGCGCCCATTCTCCCCGACCCTTGAACAGCGCGATAAGGAGCGCGGCCAGCAAGGCGATTGCCCCGATGCTCAGGAAGCGATCAAAGCCGTCAGGCAGGATCGAAACCTTCTTGGGCGACGTATCGCTTTTCCCGAACAGACTAGCCAAGGCTTCCCTCCCCTGCTTTAACCCGGGCAAAGATATTTCAGGGAGAGAGTGTATGCGCAACCTGTTTCTGGCAGCGTCAGTCGCGGCATTGGCCATCGCAACGCCAGCCTATGCCGACGCCAATGGCGACGTCAAAAAACTGGTCGACGATGTCTGGGCGGCCAATCTGAAAGAGCAGCCGGTCTATGCCAGCGCATTGGGGGTCGATACCTATGCGGGGCAAGTCGGTGACTATACGCTTGCGGCGCAGGACAGGCGGGCGGCGGATGCGGCGGCATTCCTGAAACGGCTCGATGCGATTCCGGCGAGCGAACTCGACGCGGCATCGAAGGTCGAGGCTGGGATTTTGCGGCGGACGCTGAACAGCACAATCGAAGGCAACCGTTTCGGCCAGCGCGCGATCAACTTCACTACCTATTCAAGCTGGCACCAGCAATTTGCCGGAATGGCGGAAAACCTACCATTCAGCACCAAGGCCGATTTCGAAAGCTATAACAAACGCCTCGCGCAATATGGCCGCGTTAATGACGAGAATATCGAGGTTGCCAATATTGCCATCAAAGGCAAATTTACCCAGCCTTGCGAAACGTTGACGGGCTTTGAAGGGACGGTAAGTGGGCTGAAAGCTGCGGATGTTTCAAAGTCGCGCTTTTACGGCCCTTATGCCGCCAAGCGGCCGGAAGGTGTAAGCGAAGCGGATTTTGCCGCGCTAGCCGCAGAGGCCGCGAAAACGATCCAGACCGTCATCTATCCCGCGCTCGACAAGCAGCTGGCCTGGTATACGGTCAGCTACAAACCCGCCTGTGCCAAGGCTCCCGGCGTGTCGGCACAGCCCGGCGGCGACAAATATTATTCCTTCCGCGTCCGCGAGGAAACGACCACCGACCTTAACCCAGAGCAAATTCACCAGATCGGCCTGAAGGAAGTCGCCCGGATTCGCGCCGAAATGGTAGAGGTCGCAACCGAGGCCGGATTTCCAAGCCGCGAGGCATTCATCGAGCATTTGCGCACCGATCCGCGATATTATGCGAAGACGCCTGAAGAGCTGATGGAAAAGGTCGCGCGCGTCACCAAGGCCATCGACGGAAAAATGCCCTCGCTCTTTGGTCGCCTGCCGCGCCTGCCTTATGGCATCAAGGAAATCCCCGCCGAAACCGCCGAGGGCACGACTACGGCCTATTACAACCCAGGCTCGCCCGAGATCGGCATAGCGGGTACCTATTTCGTCAACACGTCGAAGCTGAACCAGCGGCCCTATTGGGAAATCCCCGCGCTTTCGGTGCACGAGGCGGTGCCGGGGCATCACCATCAGATAGCGCTGCAGCAGGAACTGCCGCTGTCCGATTTCCGCAAATATGGTGCCTTCTTCACTGCCTTTACTGAAGGCTGGGGCCTTTATTCGGAAAGCCTGGGCGAGGAAATGGGTCTTTACGACACGCCCGACAAGAAGATGGGCCAGCTCAGCTACCAGATGTGGCGCGCCTGCCGCCTTGTGGTCGATACCGGTATCCACGCCAAAGGCTGGACCAAGGCGCAGGCTATCGCCTTCATGACCGACAACAGCGCTCTGTCCGCCGCCAATATCGAGGCCGAGGTGAATCGCTACATTAGCTGGCCCGGACAGGCGCTGGCGTACAAGCTGGGCGAACTCAAGATTCGCGAATTGCGCGCAATGGCGACCAAGGAGCTGGGCGCAAAGTTCAACCTTGCCGCGTTCCACGACACGGTGCTTGGCCAAGGATCGGTGCCGCTCGATGTGCTGGAGGCGCAGGTCAAGGATTGGGTCGCTGCCGAGAAGGCAAAATAGAATCTGCTGTCATGCCGCCGTCACCAACCTGTGTGAGGCGAAGCCGAATTAAACTGGAGTATAACATGCGTAAATTGCCGTCCCTACTTCTGGCCTCGTGCTTCATCGCCGCGTCCGCAGTGGCGCAGCCCGCTAAGCCGCCGGTCACAACCAGCGACGGCTATCTTAAAGCTGGTCAGGCGGAGCTAAAGCGACTGCTTGCGGACAAGCCCAACAACCGTAAGGCGCGCAATATCATCATCTTCATCGGCGATGGCATGGGGGTAAGCACGATCACCGCCGGCCGCATTTTCGAAGGGCAGCAACAGGGACTCGACGGCGAATCCTATGTTGCCGAGATGGACCGCCTGCCGCACACGGCGTTGGTCAAAACCTATTCGCACGACGCGCAGGTCGCCGATAGCGCGCCGACCGCGACGGCGATTGTCGCGGGCGTCAAAACGAAGAATGGCGTGATAGGCGTCGGACCTGAAGCGATCGAGAATGATTGCGCCGCAACTGCACAGTTCAAGGTGCCATCGTTGTTTGGTCTCGCCGAGGACAGGGGATACGCCACCGGCATCATTTCGACCGCGACGATCACCCACGCCACCCCCGCATCGACCTATGCTCATGTCGCCCAGCGCGATTGGGAAGTAGACGCCAATATGCCCGACGCTGCCAGGCAAGCGGGTTGCACCGACATCGCGCGGCAGATGATCGAATGGCAGCACGGCAATGGGCTGGAAGTTATGCTGGGGGGCGGACGCGCCCATTTCCTGCCCGTAACGGCGATCGATCCCGAATACCCGAACGCCAAGGGCAAACGTGCCGATGGCAAAGATCTGGTGGCCATTTGGAACGCCGCAAATCCGGCGGGTGAATATGTCTGGAATGCCGATAGCTTTAACGCAGTCGATCCCAAAAAGACATCGAAGCTGCTTGGCCTGTTCGAACCTTCGCATATGCAGTTCGAAGCCGACCGGACGGCAGCGGGCAACAAGGAACCCTCCTTGGCCGAAATGACGCGCAAAGCCATCGCAATGCTGTCGAAGAACCGTAAAGGCTATGTCCTGATGGTCGAGGCAGGGCGTATCGACCATGCGCATCACGGGGGCAACGCACGGCGCGCGTTGCAGGATACAGTCGCGCTCAATCAGGCACTCAAGGCGGCGATGGACAGCGTCGATTTGAAGGACACGCTGATCGTCGTCACCTCCGACCATAGCCACACTTTTACGATATCGGGTTATCCCGAGCGCGGTAACCCGATATTGGGTGTGGTATCAGCGCCCATAGGCAAGCCCATATTGGGAAAAGACGGCAAAGCCTACACTACATTGGGATACGCCAATGGTCCCGGCGCGGTCACGGCAAACGAACGACCGGACCCGGCGAAAGAGGAAACCGAAGCGTTGAACTACCGCCAGCAAGCGCTTGTAGGATTGGGGTCAGAAACGCATGGCGGCGATGACGTGGTCGCCCGCGCAGCTGGTCCTAAAGCATATCTTTTCAAGGGCACGATCGAGCAGAATACGATCTTCCAAATTATGCGCGCCGCTCTCGGTTGGTGATTACTTAGGTTCAGGCAGCGGTTCTGCGTCGGGCGAGTTCCCTACCGCAGCCGCTTCCTTGGCATCGAGTTCCGCTTGCAGCCGAGCCTCTCGTTCTGCCCGCCCTTTTTCAAACTCGATGGCGCGCGCCTCTACTTCTGCGGCTTCGGCATCAATACCGGCAAGTCGCTTGGCACGTTCTGCGGCGATCAGTCGGCCGAAGGTCAGGCCGGGGTCTTGCGCCTTTTCTGCATAGGCTCGGTCGATTTCCTTGAGGCCGCAGCCGGTAAAGCCGCCTGCGCCCGAAGGCGAGCAGCTCATCGTGCCGCTGGCGGCGACATATTCGTAGGATTTGATGCGTTCGGAAGTCGCCTGGTTGCGCGGATCATTGGGGTCGCCGCGCAAGTTTGTCGGGATGCGATAGCGTTCGGCCTCGTCAAGCCGTGCGCAGACGTTGATCACGTCGTCGGTGCTTTCGGGGCATTTGTCGTCGCCATAGACAAAAAGCTGGTTGATTTTTTCGTCACCCGGCTGAGTGGCAGGTGCATCCTGCGCAAAAGCTGGCGCCGACAGAATCAGCGCGGTCGCGGCGAACAGGGTTTTTGACAATAAGGTCACTTGGGCGTCTCCCGGATATTTCCATTCTAATCGGCGTTGCTAGCTGAACAACCGATGAAAGTCAGATTCGTTTCGACAGCGCGATGGCGGCGCGGCAACCCATGCCGATCACTGCACTCAGCAGCGGATAGGCTGGTGCGCGCTCGGCTCCTTCTGCCAGCGCGGTTGCTTTATGCTCCAGCTCTTCGGCCTGGAATTCAAGCACCATCGCCGATAGCTCGGGGTCGCTATCTCCAAGTTCCGCAAGCTGCTCCGAATAATGGCGGTCGATTTCGGTCTCGACCGCCACGGTGCAGGCCATTGCCGCTTCGGGACCGATAGCGGCGGTGGCCGCACCCAAGGCAAAGCCAGCCACATCCCAAAAGGGCTGCAAGGCCGTCGGACGAATGCCGCGTTCCGCCATCATCTTGTCGAAGGCGGAGAGGTGCCGCTGCTCCTGCTCGGCCATGTGCGCTATGCTGCGTGCTGCGGGGGTGCGATCGCCCATGACCGCAAGCTGGCCCGCATAAATGCGTTTTGCACCATATTCGCCTGCCTGGTTGACGCGGATCATGCTGGCGATTGCGTCTGCCTTGTCAGCGATTGTTTTCAGATTTTCGGGCTTTTCCATGTCAGCCACAAGATGACCACTGCGCCGCCAACCGACAAGAGGAAATTATAGCCTGCGAGTGAAATGCCGAACATGCTCCAAGGTGCCACATCACAACGCACCAACGGCGCTTCCATGATCGATTTGAGCAGATCGTCGCCACTGCCCGATATCGTCGCGGTGCAAGCGGTCAGCCCTTCCCACCAGCCATATTCGACGCCAGCATGAAAGCCGCCGATCAGTCCGCTGGTCAATATGCCGAGCGCCGCCAGTGCAACAAGGGCATGCCGGTAGGGTGGGTTCCGCACGAAGAAAGCTATGAAGGCGATCGTCACCGCCTCGAAATGCGGATAGCGCTGCCACCAGCACATTTCGCACGGGTAAAGCCCGCCGATATATTGCGAGCCGTACGCGCCGCCCAGCAATGCGCACGGCAGCAGGAATGCCAGCCAGTGGGCTAAACCGACTTTAGGTATCATGCTTTAGTTCTGCGCCTTACCCTTAACAGGCTTCTCCGCCAGCTTCATCGTCTTCGAACCCAGCCGGGTCAGCGTTTCCATCGCATAATGCAGCTGGAAATCCTCGATGCCCTTGGCCTTTAACTGCTCGGCAGTCATCGCAAAGCGGGGATCGTCGGCGATATCCTCTTCGAGTTCCTTGGCGTCATCCTTCATCTCGTTGACGAGGTGACGGCGCAGGTCGGATTCGCGGATGGCGATGCGCTTCTTGTAATCGGGGTCGGAAAGCTGCGGCACCTGGATATCGGGCTTGATCCCGCCTTCCTGCACCGAGCGGCCGGAAGGCAGGTGATATCGGGCGACGGTAAGGCGCAGGCCAGTATCGCGCGTAAGCGGCAGGACATTCTGCACTGAACCCTTGCCGAAGCTGCGTTCGCCCATGACGAGGCCGCGATGATGGTCCTGCAGCGCACCAGCAACGATTTCGGAGGCTGAGGCAGAGCCTGCATCGACCAGCACGATGATCGGCGCGCCGCCGGTCACGTCGCCCGGAACCGCGCGTTCAGCCCACCAGCGTTCAATCGCCTTTTTGTCGCGTCCGCGTTCGGAAACGATTTCGCCGTCGGAAAGGAAAGCGTCGGACACCGCAACCGCCTCATCGAGGATACCGCCCGGGTTGGAGCGCAGATCGACGATATACCCTAGGGGCTTGCCGCCGAGCGACTTCTTGATACTGGAAACGGCGGCCACCACATCGGCACCGGTTTCTTCGGAAAAGCCAGTAATGGTGATGAGGCCGATACGGTCTTTCACTTCCCATTGCACGGGCTTGAGGTCGATGATGGCGCGCGTGATGGTCACATCGAACGGCGCATCCCGGCCCGGACGGACGATGGTGAGCTTGATCGACGTGCCCGGAACGCCGCGCATCGCCTCGACCGCTTCGTCGAGCGTTCCGCCGAAGATCAGCTTACCATCAAGATGCGTAATATAGTCGCCCGACTTGATCCCGGCCTTGTCGGCGGGCGTGTCCTTGGTCGGCGCGATCACCTTGACCGCCTCGTCCTCGAGCGTGACTGACAGGCCAAGGCCGCCATATTCGCCGTCGATCTGCGTCTGCAGACTGCTGAAATCCGATTTGTTAAGGAAACCGCTGTGTGGATCGAGGCTGGCGAGCATCCCCTGGATCGCGCCTTCCATCAATTGCTTGTCTTCGACCTTGTCGACGTAGGATGCCTTCACCTTTTTGTAGACGGCGAGAAATTCTTCGAGTTCGCGAAACTGGTCGGTCTGTGCCTGGCGTTGCTGCGCACTTTGCGCCAGCAGCACGGTGGCCGGAATGCTCACGGCAAGAGCAAGGGCGATGGTCGAAGGCAACAAGCGGTTTTTCATGGGCAAATCCAGTTATTCGAAGACCTGACTGATTCGTATATCCCGCATGAACCTTTGGTGAAAGCGCGTTTACCACGAAAGCTGGATGCAGCCCGACAAGCGGCTTCAACCGAGCAAAGCGGCAATATCCATAACCCGCCCGTTCTTGCGCAACTCGACCCCGATTTCCGACGCGTCCTCGCCCGATGCACCGAGCACCGCGCCTTGCTTCACGCTTTGTCCCTTCGCGACCTGCACGGCGTCGAGGTTGGTAATCAGCGTGTTCCAGCCACTGCCATGCTCGATGATGACGATCTGGCCGTAGCTGCGATAACGTCCGGCAAATATAACCTTGCCAGCGGCAGGTGCGACCACCGGTGAGGAAGCGGGAATTGCCAGCCGCATCCCGCGTTCGCGATAGCCGGTGGTGTTGAGTTCGTGAAAGCCGGAGACGATATCGCCGCGCGCCGGAAGGATATAGGCACCGCCGCCTGCCTGCCGCGCAGCCGTACCCTGCCGCAATATCGGCCCGTCGAGCGCCGCCAGCTCCGCCGCTTTCTCGCTGCTCAGCCGCTGTGTGTCGATGCGCCCGACGATGTCGCGCGCGCGCTCGCCTTGGGCAATGGCTTGCTCGAAAGCGATTGCCGCGTCGGCGGACAGACTTCCGGCCTTGCCTCTCGCATCGCCCTCGAGCCTGGCCAGCGCAGTGCGGCGGCTGGACAGGCGGCTACGGGCATCGCCCAGCGATTTCAGCGCGACCAGTTCCTGTGCGCGCAACTCGTTCTGGGCGGCAAGCTGTTGCCGCAACTGTCCGGTGCGGCGGATGATTTCGGGCTGCACCGTTGCCATGACCGCACGGAGATGGATGTAATCGTCACGCTGCCCCGGCTGCGCCATCATCAAGGCGGTGGGGCGCGCGGTCATTTGCTGGAGCGCAGCATTCAGCCGCAGGATCGGCTCGCTCTCGCGGCCCAGTTGCGAACGCTGTGCGCGCTGCCGCTGGCCGATGATCGCGATGCGCGCGTTGGCGGCCTGGATTTGCGCCTCTGCGGCATCGATGTCGGCGGACAGCACCGCGCGCTGGGCGACGATACGGTCGGCGGTGTCCGCGGCGTTGCTTGCTTCCTGCCGTAGAAATTCGCTTCGCCGTTCGGCGGCGAGTGCGCGGGCTTTTGCATTTTGCAACGCCGTCTGCTGCGTGTCCGCCTGCGCCATGAGCGTGCCGGCAACGCCCAGAGGCGCCAAAACAAGGATAGAAAGGGCCAAGGCGAACCGCATGGCCCTATCCTTCCCTATGATAGGGGTGGTTGGCAATGATCGATGTCGCACGAAACAATTGTTCGGCGAGCATGGCACGGGCCATCAGGTGTGGCCAGGTCGCCTTGCCGAAAGCAATGAGCTTGTCGGCCCCTTCCCGCTCTGCGTCGCCAAAGCCGTCCGCCGCGCCGATCAGAAAGCGAACCTCGCGCACGCCGTCGTCGCGCCAGCGTTCAAGTAGCCGCGCAAGGTGGATCGAGCCTAGTTGCTCGCCTTTTTCGTCAAGAATGATGGTCTTGAACGGCGTGTCCGAATCAGGCAATTCGCCGCCCCTGTCAGGCAATTCGCTATGCTTCACTGGCCAGTTTATCCGCTTCAGATAGCGATCAACCAGGTCGGCCTCGGGCGAGCGGCCGATCTTGCCGCGCGCTATGATGTGCAGGCGCATCGCCATAAGCGCCCGTGAAGACTTTTAAGCCGTCGCGACTTCAGGCGCGTCGCCGAAGGCCCACATGCGCTCCAGATTATAGAAGCTGCGCACTTCTGGGCGGAACAGGTGGACGATGACGTCTTCTGCGTCGATCAGCACCCAGTCAGCCGAAGGCAAGCCCTCGATCCGCGCGCTGCGGCCGGCTTTCTTGATCCGCTCGGCAAGCTTTTGCGCCATCGATGCCACCTGCCGCGACGAACGACCGCTGGCTACGACCATGTGGTCGGCGATGTTGCTTTTACCTTCTAACGGGATGGTGACGACTTCCTGGGCCTGGTCATCGTCCAGCGACTGGAGGATGAGGGTGTGGAGCGCGTCGGGGCTCAATGATGGTCCCTTGGCCTTTTCAGGCGCGGGGACGGATGCAGTTTCTATCAAGTGTGCTCCTTAACGGACAAATTTGCGGGTGACGCCGTCACGCGTTCCAAGTTCCTTATATCGGTTGAACCAATATGGGTCGGCGCGGCGTATCGCGGTTGCCGAACGGGGATCTGGACGAAAGCGCAAAAAGACAAGCGCTGGCGTACTCCACTTTGTCCAGTGATGACGCTGGTCCGGGCGCCGGACAAACCGTCTGAACCAGGCCATTGCGGGACCCGCAATCGCATGCGCATCATAGCCGGGTCTGGCGATAACTGCAATCGGCATCATCCGCGCTATGTCACGCCAGCGTTTCCAGTGATGAAATTGCAACAGATTGTCTGCGCCCATTATCCAGATGAATTTGGCTTTTGGGTAGCGAGCCACCAGTTTGCGCAGGGTGTCGGCGGTGTAGACCGTGCCCAGTTCGCGTTCGATGGCGGTGGTTTTTATAGGGCTGCGCCGTGCCTGAGCCTTGGCCGACGCCAGCCGCGCGGGTAGAGGCGCCATGTCCTTTCTGGGCTTCAGCGGATTGCCGGGGGAGACGAGCCACCAGAATTCATCGAGATCCAACGCCTCAATCGCAAACAGGCTGATCGACCGATGCCCGCCATGAGCCGGGTTGAACGAACCACCCATCAGGCCGATAGTTTTCATTCGGGATATGTTCTGACTACGCGAATGTTTCCGACAATCGCCTCGTTGAAAATGTCCAGCTCTTCGGCTGGTATCCAATATTCTTCATGTTCACGGCCTCCAGCCTGCTGAACGGCGTATTTCCCCAGAAGCGCGTTGGTCACCTCAAACTCAGTCACATATCCGCTACCCGAAGCTCGAACGTTCCAGTCGCGGGCGATCTTTATCGCATATTCAAGCGTCGTGACCGGATAAAATATGGGTTGCTCAGGAAGGCGCGGAGGAAACGCTCTCATTCCGCTTGTTTCAATGAGCGCCAATTCTTCGGGTCCGACCGGACGCCACAATGTCGTTGTGCCCATCAAGGCCGCGCCTGCCCCTGCCCATGCACCAGCCATTTGTAAGTGGTCAGACCTTCCAGAGCCACGGGGCCTCGCGCATGCAATCTGCCGGTGGCGATACCGATCTCCGCGCCCAGCCCGAATTCGCCGCCGTCGGCATATTGAGTCGAGGCGTTGTGCATGACGATGGCGCTATCCACTTCGGCAAGGAAGCGCGCGGCGACAGCTTCGTCCTGGGTGATGATCGCATCGGTATGCTGCGATCCGTGGCGGGCGATGTGCGCCATCGCCTCTTCGAGGCCGGACACGACGCGAGCTGAGATGACCGAATCGAGGTACTCGGTGTCCCAATCGGTATCGTCCGCCGACACGGTGCGTGGGTCGAGTTCCATCAGCATATCGTCGGCGCGCACTTCGCAGCCCGCATCGAGCAGAGCGGAAACGAGCTCGCCCGGCGCGGCATAATCCTGGTCGATCAGCAACGTCTCGGTCGCGCCACAAATTCCGGTGCGGCGCATTTTGGCGTTGACGATGATCGCCTTCGCCATCGCGGGATCGGCATCTTTGTGCACATAGCTATGGTTGACGCCATCGAGATGCGCGAGAACCGGTACACGAGCCTCTTCCTGAACACGCGCGACCAGCGACTTTCCGCCACGTGGGATGATCATGTCGATCGCCCCTTGCGCCCGCAGCATAGCGCCGACCGCCGCCCTGTCCTGCGTCGGCACCAGTTGCACCGCATCGGCGGGCAAGCCGGCGTCTGTGATGCCTTCGACCATCGCCGCGTGGATCGCGCGGTTGCTGTTTACTGCTTCGCTGCCACCGCGCAGGATAACCGCATTACCCGAACGCAGCCCAAGCGCGGCAGCATCGGCAGTCACGTTGGGGCGGCTTTCGTAGATGATGCCGAGGACGCCGAGCGGAACGCGCACACGCTCCATGACCAAACCGTTTGGCTGGGTTTGGCAGTCGATGACCTGTCCGACCGGATCGGCGAGTACCGCAACCTGCCCGACGGCGACTGCAATGCCCTCGACGCGTGCTTCGTCCAATTTCAACCGGTCGAGCATAGCCAATGATAGGCCCGCCTTGGCACCGGCCTCCATATCGATAGCATTTGCCGCGATAATTTCGGTCGATTGTGCGCGCAACGCAGCGGCGGCATTTTTCAGGGCTTCGGCCTTTGCCATTTCGCTCGTGCGTGCAAGCGCCTTCGCCGCCGTCCTGGCTTTGGTGCTCATCTCAGCAACGAGAATTTCGACGTCGGTCATGATGCCCTGCTCGTAGAGAAATGGCGGAAAAAGGGAAGTATCGGCTCGAAAAGCCAATATTTGCAGTGCGTTGCGAATCGCTGTCAAATTAACATACTGTTTTTAATATATATTCGATGCCCGCATCATTGTTCAGCATGATTTTTTACATGCAATTTTTGTGCGTTGGATAACGTTTTCCACAACTCACCGTGTGACTCGCCCGATTCGTCACGAGTCGCCCAAAACCGATTCGCCTGTATTTTGTTCCTCTGCTAACCGCCCGTCACAAACAAAAATAACGGGGTGGGTCGTGTCGCTTCAGACCAGCATAACCGGTTGGAAAAACCGGATTGCCGGATGGTTTATTGACCGTGAATTTTTCATGCGGGCCAATGGCCAAGTCCGGTTTCTAAAAATATCCGCACATATGCAACGTCGCGTTGCAGGGACAGTTGCGCTCGTCGTCGGCGTTTGGCTGGTCGTCACGCTCGGTATGGCCATCAACCAGGTCAGCGTTTCGTTCGAACGCGTGGCGCTCAGCGAAAAAGAGGCCAAGATCGAATCCGCCGAGGAGCGCGTTGCCAACTATCGCGGTTCGATCGACGAGGTGACCAAAGACCTCGACCGCCGTCAGAAGATGCTCGAATCGTTAAGTGATCAGTATCTGGACGAATTGCCCGCGACCGCTGCCGAAGCTTCACCGGCCGAAAGCGAAGAAGACAAGGCCGTCAAAACCATCAGCGCGCTCGTTCCCGAAGCCGCCGGTCTTGCCGGAATCGAGGCACGGCAAATCCGCTTTGCCAAGCTGATGACGCGCGTGGCGCAAGTCCGCACGCAAAAGGCCGAGGCCGCTATCCGTCAGTTTGGACTAAATCCCGACGTTCTCGCCCGCCAGGCGAGCAGCGCGCGCGGTGGTCTGTTCGAACCGTTTTTCGGCAGCTCGAAAAAAGACGTGCGCGATCCGCGTTTTACCAGGCTGGCGGCTTCGCTCAGCCGTATGGACGCGATGGAGCGCGCGCTTGCTGCTATCCCGACCTCGATGCCCGCCGCCATCATGATGATGTCGAGCGGTTTCGGCTATCGCAGCGATCCGCTTACCGGCGCTGGCGCGATGCATGCCGGGCTCGATTTCAAGGGCCCTGTTGGCACGCCAATCCTCGCCGCAGCCGAAGGCAAGGTCACCTTTGCCGGACGGCATGGTGGTTATGGTAACTGCATCGAAATCACCCACGCTAATGGTTTGGTAACCCGCTACGCGCACCTTTCGGGCTTCAACGTCACGCATGGCCAGAAGGTCGCGCGCGGTGTACAAATCGGGCGGATGGGTAGCACTGGGCGGTCGACCGGCAGCCATCTGCATTTCGAGGTTCGCCTGAACGGTCAGGCGATCAACCCGCGAAAGTTTTTGGAGGCTAATCCCGATGTTCTCGAAGTCCAAACCATTGCCGGACAGCGTTCCGACAATCCCGCAATATCCGCAAAACTCGCAAAGAAGTAACAATCGTATGAGCAGCTCAGGTCACACCTTCTCGATCATCGCCGCCGACGTCGAAATCGTCGGCAACGTCAACGCGCGCGTCGATTTGCATATCGACGGCAAGGTGCAGGGCGATGTGACCTGTGGCAGCATCGTACAAGGCGAAGGCAGCGTTATTTCAGGCAAGGTTACTGCAGAGTCCGCAAAGCTCTCTGGCAAGGTCGAAGGTTCGATCGAAGCCAACGATCTGGTTATCGAGGCAAGCGCGCGGATCATCGGTGATGTCGTCTACAACAATCTGACAATCGCCCCAGGCGGCCAGATCGACGGCAAGTTCAAGCACAAATCATCGAGCGGCAACAACAATACGCCGAGCATATCGCGGACAACGGTTGACATCGGCAAGACTTCCGACCCGTTGATCCTCGGCACGGAATCCAAGGTCGCCTGATTTTTCGCAACCTGTCGGCAATGAAAAAGGCGGCCCTTTCGAGCCGCCTTTTCTTTTGCCTGGAAGCCCGGTCAGAATTTCTGGCGGGCGGTAATCCCGAATGTGCGCGGCTGGCCAACGTTGAAACCAAGCCGTGCCCTGCCGCCACGTTCGCGGTCGAACGAGGTCAGGACATTTTCGTCGAACACATTGTTCGCATAGACGACAAGCGACAACCCGCTGTCAAAATCCACGCCTGCGCTTAGGTTGACCAATTCATAGCTCGGCAGCGTCAGGTTGACCGTGGTTGCCGCAGTTCCCGTAGCACCGCCAAACGGCAGGCCGCTGACGAAGCTGCGATTGGGCGTTTCCTGGTCGCTTGGCTGGGTGAACCGGCTGCCGACATGTTGCACCGATGCCGCCAGATAGCCGTTACCGCCACCAACCTCGAAATTATAGGCCGCGTTTCCGGAAATCTGGAATTTAGGCACAGACGGCAGGCGGTTGCCTTCGCGAATGCCTCCAATCACCGCACCCAAAGCGGTGGTCACCGTCGAATCGAATTCAGATTCAAGCACACTGCCCGAAACACCGAACTCCCAGTTGTCATCAGGTTTCGCCGAAAACTCGAACTCGAGCCCAGCCGAATGTGCCTTGGGAACATTGAAGACGATGCGCGACGAGCAAGTGCCTGCATCGAGCGTAACCTGCAGGTTCTTTATGTCCGTGTAGAAGGCTCCAGCGTTGAACGTGATGCCACCGGACTGCGCCTTCAAGTTTAACTCATAATTCCAGAGTGTCTCATCGCTATAATCCTGGAAGCCGCCAAATATGGCCGCGTCGCCCGGCGAGCAGAGCGGCAGGTTAAGCGGATCGTTGACCCCGCCGAGCCGGAAACCCTTTGCAGCCTGTGCGTTTAAGGTGACAGCATCCGATGCTTCGTAGCTCAACAATAGGCGCGGCGTGACGCCGTCCGACTTCGTGCGATCGGTATTATTGTCGCCATTGGCGAACAAGCCGCCCGAGATGAAATCGCGTTCTTCCTTGAAATCGTAATAGCGCCCGCCAGCGGTAACCGTAAAGCGGTCGGTCAGTTCGTAGCTCGCCTCCGCGAACACTGCAAACTGCTGGATGTCATAGGGCAGGTCGGCATTATAAGGCGAGTTTAGATCGGGGAAGCCGTTGGCAACCGCCGCCGATGTTCCCGCACCCAATGTTGCGTCGGTGACCGCCTGATAGCCGGGTGTCGGCAGGCGCTGGCGATAAAAGCGGTCGATGTCGGTGTAGAAGCCGCCGATCACCCATTGGAACGGGCCATCGGTCGCCGATGAAAGCCGCAATTCCTGGGTAAATGTTTTTAGGTCTGTGGTATCGCGCAAATTGGACGGCAGCAGCACGCCCGTCGCCGGATAACCCAAATCGACTGAAACCGAACCGGTCAGCGCGCTTGCGTCGCGGCTGACGAGGATGTCACGGTTGATGTAGGAGGTAACAGACGTGAGGTCGACGCCGCCAAGTCCGATCTTTATTGTCGCATCGGCAAGTAACGTTTCATCTACAAACCCTTCGCGTAGCTGCAGGAATTGCTCGCGTTCGCCGAAGGTAACCGCCGGACGCGTCGTTGTGAACGGGTTTGCGTAGAGGTTGTATACCTCCTGCCGGTTGAAACCGTCGGTGCTGACTTTCTGATAGACCACGCGCGGCGTGATGCTGAGCGTGTCCGACGGTGCGAAGGTGAGGGCTATACGCCCGCCGTAACGCTCGCCGCTGTTGACGTCCTCGGTCACGCCGCCGCCCTCGCGCAGCGCATCGATAAAGCCGCCATAGCGGGTGTAATAGCCGACAGCACGAACAGCGAGACTGTCGCCCAGCGGCAGGTTGATAGAGCCTTTCAAATGCCCGCCAAAATCATCGCCATCGACGAGATTGACGTTACCCTCGACAAGGCCTTCGGTCACGCCGACCTTGGGCTGGTTGGTAATATAGCGAATGGTGCCGCCGATGCTGCCTGATCCGAACAATGTACCCTGCGGACCGCGCAAGGTTTCGACGCGGTTGAGGTCGAACAAGTCGAGATCGGGCGTGAAGAGCGACAGCGAAATCACCGACTCGTCGAGATAGACGCCGACCTGTTCCTTCACACCGGGCTGGTCGCGGACAATCTGCCCTGCGGAAACACCGCGAATAGCGACCTGGCTCTGGCCCGGTCCCAGATTCTGAACAGCGAGGCCGGCGACATTGCGCGAGAGGTCTTCGAGCGTCACGGCACCCGAACGCTGGATATCTTCCGCCGTCTGCGCGTTGATTGAGAATGGAATATCCTGAAGATTGGCATCGCGCTTGGTCGCGGTCACGATAATGACATCGTCATCCCCGGCTACGTCGGCGTCCTGGCCAAAAGCGGGGCTGGCGGTCCACAAGGTGGCAAAAACGGAAACCGACGCGGCAAGGCGCGCCGTAAAGCGGTTTAGGGTGCTAGACATGATATTCTCTCCCGAAGATGGCGGCCTTTATGGATGGGCTGCTCAACACGCGAATATTACGCCAGTTTCTGCGCAAGGTTACAAATTTCAAAGCTCGCGCGGCAATTTCCGGATGGGCGTCACATTATTGCAACAAAATCGGCCCGGACCATTTTGCTGGTCCGGGCCGTAAGGTGGATGTTCGCGGGAGGAACATCTTGAGGAGGCGGGGCGCGAAAGGAGAGGAGAAAGCGCCCCGCCGCCAAGCTTGAAATTAGTAGTTGTAGGCGCGCTCCCCGTGTGAAGCGAGGTCGAGGCCTTCCTGTTCGACGTCTGCCGAAGGGCGCAGCCCGATAGTATATTTGAGCGCGAGGAACAGCACCGCGCTGACAACGCCGGTCCATACAACGGTGGTGCCCACAGCCCAGATCTGGGTCATGATTTGCGCAGCCATGTCATATTCGCCCGCCTTTGCGACTGGGGCGGTGTAATCGATCCACCCCTGGCCGCCAAAGGCTGGATTGGCGACGATGCCGGTGCCTATGGCGCCAACGATGCCGCCGACTGCGTGAACGCCGAATACATCGAGGCTGTCGTCATAGTTGAGCTTGTTCTTCACTGTCGTCACGAAGAAGAAGCAGACCAGCGAAGCGGCAGCACCGAGCAGGATAGCTGTGCCGGGATGGGCAAAGCCTGCCGCAGGCGTAATGGCGACAAGTCCGGCAACGACGCCCGTAGCCCCGCCGAGCAACGACGGCTTTTTGTGCACGACCTGCTCGATGATGGCCCAAGTTGCCCCTGCCGCTGCTGTTGCGGTGAAGGTGTTGATAAAGGCCAGCGCGCCGAATGCATTGGCTTCGAGACCGGAGCCTGCATTGAAGCCGAACCAGCCGATCCACAGCAGCGATGCACCGATCATGGTCATCACCAGGGAATGCGGAGGCATCGGCTCTTTCTTGAAGCCAATCCGCGGCCCGATGATGAGGCAACCGACCAGGCCGGCGATACCGGCATTGATATGGACAACGGTCCCGCCAGCGAAGTCGAGCGCACCCCAGCCCCAGAGCAGTCCGGTGTCATCTGGAGCAGCATGAAGGAAATCGGGTCCGGCCCAATACCAGACCATGTGCGCAATCGGGAAATAGGCAAGCGTCAGCCAGGCCACGACGAAGATGATCAGCGGCGTGAACTTCACCCGTTCAGCAAAAGCTCCGACTATCAGCGCCGGCGTGATACAGGCGAAGGTCATCTGGAAGATCACGAACACATATTCGGGCAGATAGACCCCGTTGGAAAAGGTTGCGGCAAAGGTCGACGGATCGACACCCGCCAGAAAGGCCTTGTCCAGACCGCCGACGATTTTGGGCCACGGCGTGCCGGTGGAGGTAAACGCCATCGAATAACCCCAGGCGAACCAGACGAGCGCGGCAACGCAAACGATGGTCAGCACCTGCATCAGCACGGAAAGCATGTTCTTGGTACGCACCAGCCCTCCATAAAAGAGTGCAAGCGCAGGCACCGACATCAACAGCACGAGCGCGGACGCAACGAGCATCCAGGCAACATCGCCCTTGTTGACCATTTCCGCGGTCGGAACGAATGCGGCGGCAGCAGCAGGGGCCGCTTCGGCCACTGCCTCGGTGGCCGCTGTTGCGCCTTCGGCCGCCTTTTCAGCAGCCTCCTGCGCAAAGGCAGGCAGGGCGGCGAACAATGTCGCCCCCGCCGCGCCCAGAAATTTCAAGGATTTCATCATTTTTATGGTTCCCCTAACTTGAATTCTTCGCGTCAAAGCGCAGTTTCGTTGGTGTCGCCGGTGCGGATGCGCAAAGCCCCCGCGAGTTCAAATTCGAAGATCTTGCCATCGCCAATCGCGCCCGTTTCTGCTGCGTGCTGGATGGCTTCGATGATGGCGGGTGCCTGGTCGGACGGGCAGGCGACTTCGACCTTCACTTTGGGCACCATATTGGTCGCATATTCAGCGCCGCGGTATATTTCGGTCTGGCCCTTTTGCCGCCCGAAACCTTTGACCTCAGTCACGGTCATGCCCGACACGCCGAGCGCCGTCAGAGCCTCCCGAACCGGGTCGAGCTTATGCGGCTTAATGATGGCGATAATATATTTCATGCACACCCCCCGTTGGTTGTGCAGTGCAATATGCAAACGCTGTGCCAGAATCGTTTATGCCGGAAATGCTGGGGTTGCGCATGTGTTGAGCGCAAGCCTTTAGATCACATATGCCTAATTTTTAGACATTGTTAATACATTGCCTGTTTTTTAGGCATTTATTTGAGTTGAAGGCTTGCCCACACCGGCAAATGATCCGATGCCAGCTTCGATAGCTGCGACATATGGCAGTCAGCAGCTTCCACACCAATGTCATGGCTGACGATGATCCGGTCCAGCCGCGCTACAGGCCTTGCGCTGTGAAAGCTTTTGGGAGTCGGCACCAGACGATGATGATGGAAGGCTAGCTCGCTGAGCGCGCCGCGATCAGACCATTGGTTGAAATCGCCCATCAGCACCGTCGGCATGTGGCGGTGCGTGCCGTCGATCTTCGCTAGCAACGCCCTGATCTGCTTGCGCCGCCACAGGCCCGACAGGTCGAGATGTACGCCCATGACGCGCAACGCGTGGCCTTCGCACTCAAGCTCAGCCATTACCGCACCGCGCGGTTCGAGCGTCGGCATCTGCACGGGCTCGGCATGGCGGACATCGATAGCTCTCCGCACCAATATGGCATTGCCGTGCCAGCCGATGGCCTGCGGCCGGAAATCCAGTGGCACCGGCTTCCAGTCGGTTTCGGCTTCGAGCATGGCCAGCGGCAACACACTGGCACGCGCGCCGAAACGCCGGTCGACCTCCTGCAACGCGATGATGTCGGCATCGATTTCGTTCAGAACAGCCAAAATGCGTTCTGGGCTGCGCCGCCGGTCGAGACCGATGGCCTTCCGGATGTTATAGGTCGCAACCTTAATGCCGTAGCTCATTGTGCTGCGGCCTTGCGCAATATGGCTTCGGCCTCGTCGCGCTCCTCGTCCAGCACCATCAACCTCACAGGAATGGCAAAGGCCGCGCTATCGGCGATGTTCATGCCACCGTCGAAGGTCACCGCAAACAACCCGTGCGATTCCAGCAGGGTGCGGGCGATCTCCGCCTCCATATTGTTCGGGTAACGGGCCAGCTCGACGAGCGCCATTCAGGGCTAGTTTGCCGGGCCGAAATAGCGGTCGGTTACGCGCGTCGGGATGCCATCGATGCTGGTTGTCCGGCCTCGTGCCTTCGCCATCCAAGCTTCCGCGTCAAGCCCAGCATGCGCTTTTTTCAGCGTCTCGCGCTCGCGGTCATAGGCCATGAACGGCACGCCCCAGCCGCAACTGGTCTGGACGCTTTCGACCTCGATAACGAAAATCTGCCGCGTTCCGGGCAATATCGTGAAATGCGCGGCAAGCGCTTCCCATTCGTCATCCTGCGGCAGCACTGCCCTGCCCCGTCCGTAGATGCGCAGGATAAGAGCAGGCCGGTCGAAATTGCAGAACATGATGGTGATGCGGCCATCTACAGAGAGATGGGCGTGGGTTTCGTTGCCCGACCCACCCAGATCAAGGTAAGCGACACGCGCAGGCGACAAAACTCGGAAAGCATCATAGCCCTTGGGGCTGAGGTTGATCCGCCCGTCAGCGGCGGCGGTGGCGGTGAAGAAAACCGGCTGTTTGCCGATCATCTCGACATGCTTGTCGTTCAGTGTGTCGGTGAAATCGGCCATCGGCTTTATCTGCCAGAGCGTCCGGCGATTGGGAAGCGCTTAAGTGCCGGTTTTTTTCACTTCTTCAAGCTCTTCATCCCACTCGAAGCCGGTTGTCGCATCGCCCAAATCGAGATCGCGGACGATAGCGGTTTTTGCGGGAACTTCCGTGCTCTGGAGGCCGAACATGCGGCCGACATCGCCAGCCGGCACCGGCTTGCTGAAATAATAGCCCTGAATCTGGTTGCAGCCCTGTTCGCGCAATATATCGAGCTGATCGATGGTTTCGACGCCCTCCGCAGTCGTTTCCATTCCCAGCGCCTCGGCGAGCGATGTGATCGACTTGATGATTGCAGTCGCGCCGTCATGCGCCAGCAGATCCTCAATGAAGCTGCGGTCGATCTTGATTTTGTCGAACGGGAAACTACGCAAATAGCTCAATGACGAATAGCCGGTGCCGAAATCGTCGAGCGCCACCCGCACGCCCATTTCGCGAAGCGAATGCAGCGAGGCCAGCGTGGTTTCGATGTTATCTATAAACAGGCTTTCGGTTATTTCGAGTTCGAGCCGCTGCGGTTCAAGGCCCGAGGATGTCAGCGCTTGCAGCACCACCGAGTTCAACCTGTTCGACCGGAATTGAACAGGCGAGATGTTGACCGCGACCCGAATATGGTCGGGCCAGGTCGCCGCGATCCGGCACGCCTCGCGCAACACCCATTCGCCGATTGGAATGATCAGCCCGGTATCTTCCGCAAGCGGAATAAAATTGATCGGAGAGACAAGGCCGCGTTCGGGATGGTTCCAGCGCAGCAATGCCTCGAACGCAGTTACCCGGTTTTGCGACAATGCAAACAGCGGCTGGAAAAAGAGTTCCAGCTCGCCATTGCGAACTGCGTCGTGCAAGTCGATTTCCAGCGCCCGCCGCTCCTGCGCCTCTGCGTCCATTGCGGTTTCAAAAAAGCGGAAACTGCCCTTGCCATCGTTCTTGGCACGATACAGCGCGAGATCGGCATTTTTCTGGAGCGAGGTCGGATCGTTGCCATCCTGCGGTGCCATTGCGATGCCGATGCTCGTTCCGGTGACGAGACGGTGGCCGTTTACCACGAACTGTTCAGTCGCACTTGCGAGAATCGAACGCGCCAGCACTGAAGCCGTCCGCGCATCCCCTTCGACGAAAAGCGCAAATTCGTCGCCGCCGAGCCGAGCTACAAAGCCGCTTTCTGCCAGCACCTGCAGACGCTTTGCAATTTCGCAAAGCAGGGCATCTCCGGTGGGGTGGCCAAGCGTATCGTTGACGGCTTTGAAATTGTCGAGATCGAGGCACAGTAGCGCAAATGATTTGTCGCTGCCCGATTTCAATTGCTGGATAATATGTTCGCGCAAGAGTAGGCGGTTAGGAATACCGGTCAGCGCGTCGTGGAAAGCCATATGCGCGATCTGTCGTTCGCGATCGGCAATGTTATGCACCATCCGGTTGAAAGAACGAGACAACCGCGAGATTTCGTCACGCGTGTCCACCGAAACTTGAGTATGTTCGCCCGACCCGACGGAGCGCGTGGCGCGTTCGAGCGCTGCAATCGGCCGCGCCATCCGGCGGGCGAGCAGCCAGCTGCCCGCGATCGCCAGCACAATTCCGAGCAAGCCAAAAAGCAGCAACGCCATAAATATCGGCTGGTATCCTGCAAGCGCAGCGGTCAGGCTATAAGTCAACAGCAGCGCCTGCGGCTCGTCATCGATGAAGTTACGAACCGGACTTGCGCGCACCAGCAACCGTTCGCCATCGGCGGAATTTTCGGTGGCAGTGTTGCCGCCTTTCGCCAAGCTCACACCCTTAGGCAATTTATCCAGGGGCAGCAGTTGCGGACGCAGGTCAAGCGCTGATAATCGGGCAAGGCTGCTGAGCTCCTTTTGCCCCACTTCACGCGTGAATACGACCCAGCCAAGCAAGGCGGGCGCTTCGATAGGTGCGGCCACGACCATGGTCTCACGTTCGCCAAGGCGGGCTATGCCCTGCTCGCTTCCAGCGTCGAGAGCGTCGAAGAGGCGCTGCTGGTCGGCATCGGTCAGCTTGCCGTTAGCCCCAACGACCACACCGTCGAGACCCACGACAAAGGCGTCGGAAAGCGAAAGCCGCGATTCTAGGCTGTTGAGCGCGGAATCGATAGTCGGTGCATCTGCGCTTGCCGCTGCTTCGCGGAACCCGAAGTCAGAGGCGAGCACGCTGCCTGCCTGCTGCAATTGATCGAACTGCATTTGCGCAATACGCTCGAACACAGCGCCGCCCGCGCTCATTTCGCGGTTGATTGTCTTCTCGGCATAATTTTCGATGGCGACGCGGGTGCCGGCAAAAGAAATGGCCGTTGCTACGGCGAACATTGCTGCGAAAAACAACGTCATCTTTAGCGACAAACGCGAGAGCACGCCGTATAACAGCCGCCGCGTTTTGAAAGACCAACGGATCGTCATGGCCGCAGCGCCAACGTCAGGTTCCGTGACACATTGCCCGATGCGGTGAGCGGCACGCTGACGGTCATCTCGTTATCCTTGCCGCGCAGCTTTGGATGCCAAATGGTAACCCGTGCAAAGCCTGACGGCAGTCCTGAAAGGCGTGCCGCGCCGTTTGCACTGCTCTTTGCGGCGAACGGGGTATCGACGACTTTTATGAAACCGCTCATTGTGTCGTGGATGTTGCAGCCCAGCGCGACTGCGCCTTCGGTCATGAACCGGTAGCTGCGAGTTTCATCCTTGCCGAACAGCTTGATCTCGAACTTTGCCGGACGCGAGAAGGAGTAAATATGATGCCGAACCTTGTCCTTGTTCGGAAACTTGACCGTGGCGCCTACCGGCACGATCAGCACATGCGGCGCGAAGGCGATATTCTGCTGCACCATAGTCGTGCCCCACGGGAAGGATATCGTGCCTTTTGGAATGCCGCTAGCCGGATGCGCGGTGACAACCGCGTCCTCGACCGGCTGTCCCTTTGCGTCTGTCAGACGCACGTCGAGAGTGCCTGCATTGGCCAATGATGACAAGCAGAACGGCACGACGGAAAGCAGGCGGACAATATGCATAATGGAGCAATTAAGCGCCCAAGCGTCAACAATGGCTTAACATTCCGCTGCTTTTGCATTGTTTACACCGTTGTTTTTACCACCGGTTAACCAGCTTTATTTAGTCCGTTCCGGATGGTCCAGAATTCAAACCTCGTCTTTGCATGCGTCATGGCGCTCGGCCTCGCAGTGCCGCAGGCGGCGCTTGCCGACGAACTCCAACCTGGCGGCAAGTTGTTGCTGACCAATGGCATCACTTCTCTAGAGGGATCTTCGGGCGGTGGGTTAACCCCGTGGGCCGTGATCGCGGGCAATGAAACCGACAAAGGCATCGGCATTTCGGCACATGGCACCGTTGTCGAGCTGAAAAGCTATGACTTTCAGGGCGCTGGTATCGCCATCGGCCTATTCGACCGGGTAGAGCTTTCTTATTCGCGGCACAATTTCAACACCAACGAGATCGGCGCGGTATTAGGACTCGGCGCGGATTATGCCTTCAACCAGGATGTGGTTGGCGCAAAGGTGCGGCTGGCTGGCGACCTCGTTTACGGATCGCCGATGATGCCCGCGATTGCAGTCGGCGCGCAGTATAAGAACAACAAGAACGATGCGGTCGTAGCCGCAATCGGCGCGACGGACGATGAAGGCGTCGATTATTATGCCAGCGCAAGCAAGCTGTTCCTCTCGCGCTCTATCCTCGCCAGCGTTACGTTGCGCGCGACCAAGGCCAACCAATTGGGGCTGCTGGGCTTTGGCGGCGACAAGGAATCGTCTTATTCGCTTCAGGTCGAAGGTTCGCTAGCCTGGCAAATTTCGCGGCGTTTTGCCATTGGCGGCGAGTATAGGAGCAAGCCCGACAATCTGGGCATTGCTCGCGAGGATGACTGGTTTGACGTATTTGGAGCCTATGCCATCAACAAACATCTGACCGCAGCAGTCGCCTATACCGACTTGGGTTCGATCGCCACAGTCGACAAACAGCGCGGCGTGTTTTTCTCGCTGCAAGCGGCTTACTGAGGATTTGCGATGACAATGTTAACAGCCCTGCTTCTGCTCCAGGCCACCCCATTACCGCATGCAATGCCTGGCGAAGAGGCCATCGACCCTTACGAAGTCAGCCCGCGCAATGCAGGCGCAACGCCGTTCGAAGGCGAAGGCATGGCAAAGGCTTTCGGCGGGCAGGGCGGCATCCGCCGCATCGTCGACCGGCTGGTCGAAGATAGCTATAAGGACCTGGTCATCGGCGAAATTTTCCAAAGCCACGACCGCGTTCGTCTATCGCGCACCTTGTTCGAACAGTTTTGCTTCATCCTCAATGCCGGGTGCGTTTATAGCGGTCGCGAAATGAAATCATCGCACAAGGATCTGGGGGTGACGCAACGCGACTTGAACCGGATGGTCGAGATATTGCAACGCGCGATGACTGCCGAAGGCGTCAGCTTCCAGGCGCAGAACCGCTTTCTGTCGAAACTCGCGCCGATGCGCAGGGATGTCGTCGAGCGTTAAACGCTAGCAAGACGTGCCGGGTATCGGGATACCCATCGGGCCTTTGCATTTCTTCTTTGGTCGCGGTTCGGCAGGGCTTTCGCCCGCGTTACCCATTCCGCCCATGCCGCCCATTCCGGTCATGAAACTGGCGAACGAGCGGAAGCGGACCTTGGCCGTCCAGTCGATGTTCCAAACTGCCTTGGGATCGGCGGGTTTGGGCGGGAAGGAAAAATTCTCCTCCGGCCCGAACGCGTTCATGCTGCCGAACATCATCCCGCCCGCTGCGGTCTTGGCTTCCGCCGGAATGGCGCAATTTGTCTGCGATGGCGGCATGATATTTTTGACGGCGATCTGACGCCCGACCTCCGCAGGCGAAAGCCAGTCGTTGCCGACGCCTGCATCGCGCGTATTGGCCGAGGTCCACATCACCAGATCACCACCCTGCCCCGCGCGCTCCATCCCGCCCATAGCCCAGGCCACATATCCAGTCGCCGTCGGTACCGAATTCCAGCGCAGCAGGATTGCACCCAACTGCTCCGAAGGGTCCACATTCAACGACGCCATATAGTCATTGGCCACGGCAAATTTGATTTCGGGCGTAAAGCTACTCGCCACGCGATGATCGCCGCGAAGCGACGAACCCGATTTGGGCTGCCTGCCATTGCTCCCGTTCGGCCACCACGCTGCATTGGCATCGCGCGCTGTAGCGGCGGCCTCATATCCCCGCATCTGTGCAGGCATATTAGCGGGCATTTGTGCGGTGGGCAATTTGGCAAAGTCGATGATGAATGGCTGGCCTTTGGGTGCCTTGGTGTAGCAGCCCCAAAACATCAGAAGACGCCCTTTGGGCTTTTCCATCTTATATTGTTCATAGTCGCGGTCGGGCTTAGCAGGCTTGCCGGGGGTATCGCCCAATAGAGGCACCGACTTACCAAGCTTCACCGCAGGAAGGAAGAAATGATCGCCCTTTTCCGGCTGTGTCGGGGCAGGCGTTGCCGATGTGAGCCGCAGGTCGAGCATGTAATTGTCTCCGCCGCCACCGCCGAGCAGGCTGCCCAATCCGCCGCCGCCCATCATTGCCCCCATACCCATTCCGGACATGGTCGAGACATCCATTGCGTAGGTTGCTTTGGGGCCGGTGGTTTTCTGGGCCGATCCGGGGACGGCAACGATTATAGCAGCGATGGCGGCCAACGAGACCGTTCGAAACTCAAAACGCATGTTTGCACTCCTCTAAGCTCCGGAAGTTTCCGGACAAACATGCGACCCGTTATGCGGTGACTATATGCATTCAGGCATAAGGTTCAAGCGATTACCAATGCCCACCTTTGGCGACAGCCTCTGCTTCGCCCGCGCGGTCGGCGCGCCCGAGCGCCTTGTTGCGATGCGGGAAACGGCCGAAGCGTTCGATCATCTCTTGATGGTCGAGCGCGAATTGTAGCAGCCGCTGGTCGCCGAGCGTGCTCATAAGCCGCACAGATTCGCGCTGGTCTTCGAGTTTTTCGCTATGCTCGAATGGCAGGTAGAGAAACAGCTTCCGGTGCTTGTTCAACCCTTCGTCTAAACCGATTTCGACGACATGGCGGGCGATAGCGCGCGCGATATGATCGGTCGCAAAAGCCTCCGCCGTCCCGCGATAGACGTTGCGCGGCACTTGGTCGAACAGGATGATTGCGGCCAAGGCGGTCCTTGCATCCGCCGTAAATGCCTCGACCGGCTGGCTGCGCAGCGCGTCGCGCCACCCGGCAAAGCGCTCAGTAACAGCAGCATCGAATTCGGGCCCGCCGCCGAACCAGTCGGCTTCGCCATGCTCCTCGAACCAGAAGCGCAGGACTTGCGCTGGCCAGTCATCGGGCAGTTCCGCCTCGCTCACCCAGCCGTACCACCGACGGTCAATGCGCTCACTAATGTCGTAGGCTGGCCCACGCCCGCAGGCACGCTCTGCCCTGCCTTGCCGCACACGCCGACGCCTTCGTCCAGCGCCATGTCGTTGCCAAGACCGGTGACCTTGTTGAGTACCGTCGGCCCGTCGCCGACCAAAGTCGCACCCTTGATGGGATCGCCCAGCTTGCCGTCCTTGACGAGGTAAGCCTCGGTGCAACTGAAGACGAACTTGCCAGACACGATATCGACCTGCCCACCACCAAAGCTCTTGGCGAAAATGCCGTTCTTTACGCGCGACAGGAGCTCGGCGGGGTCGTCCTGACCGCCACGCATGAAAGTGTTGGTCATTCGCGGCATTGGCGCATGAGCATAGCTTTCGCGGCGTCCATTGCCCGTAGGCGCAACGCCCATCAGCCGCGCATTCATCCGGTCCTGCATATAGGCCTTCAATATGCCATCCTCGATCAGGACATTTTCCTGCGTGGGTGTGCCCTCGTCGTCGATAGACAGCGAGCCGCGCCGGTCGGTCATCGTGCCATCGTCGACCACGGTAACACCCGGCGCGGCAACACGCTGGCCGATTTTGCCCGAAAAAGCCGAGCTTCCCTTGCGGTTGAAATCGCCCTCAAGGCCATGCCCTACTGCCTCGTGCAGCAATACGCCCGGCCAGCCGGGGCCGAGCAACACGGTCATCTCGCCCGCAGGCGCGGCGACCGAGCGCAAATTGGTGAGCGCCTGCGCGAGCGCCTCGTCAATGGCATGTTCCCATTGCACCTCTTCGAACAATTTGCCGTAGAGATAACGCCCGCCGAACCCATAGCTTCCCGACTCCCGCCGGTCGCCGTCGGCCGCGATAATCGAGATGTTGAGCCGAACCAAGGGCCGCACGTCAGTGGCGACAAAGCCATCGGCGCGGACGATCTCGACGACGCTCCAGCTTCCCGACAGGCTGACGCTGACCTGTGCGACGCGCGGGTCGCGGGCGCGTGCGGCGGCGTCGATCTGCTGGCACAAAGCGACTTTTTCAGCAAAAGGCACCAGTTCAAGCGGGTTGCCGTCGGTGTAGAGATGCCGGTTGTTCTTGCGCGGCGGCGGGGCAGGCTGTTCCTTTGCCGGATCGAGCAATTTCAGCGTCTCGCCCGCACGGCGGATCGCCGCTTCGGACAGATCGTTGGCGTGGCTAAAGCCGGTCATCTCCCCCGACACACCGCGCAGGCCGAAGCCGGACCCGGTCGAATAATCGGCCATTTTCAGGCGGCCATCGTCGAAGCCGAAGCTTTCGGTCGCGCTATATTGCAGATAAAGCTCGCCATCGTCGCAGGCGCTCAGCGCCTCGCGGGTGATGCGCTGTGCGCCATCGGGGTCGAGCAGGCCGTCTTGGTAGAGATAGGAGCGGGGATCGGTATAGGTCATTGCGCCTATATGGGAGCGCATGGCCGTAACGGGAAGCCCTTTCCTCAACCGGACAGCCTGCTAATGCGCACACGATGACAACGCGATTCCAGTTTTCTATATCCGCCACCGACGGCAAAGCGCGCACCGGCAGCATCCAGATGCTGCGCGGCGAGATCCGCACGCCAGCATTCATGCCCGTCGGCACGGCCGCTACAGTTAAGGCGATGCGGCCTGCAGAAGTGCGGGCGACGGGCGCGGATATCATCCTTGGCAACACTTATCATCTGATGTTGCGCCCCGGTGCTGAGCGGGTCGCGCGCCTTGGAGGTTTGCACAAATTTTCCGGCTGGGAACGGCCGATACTAACCGACAGCGGAGGTTATCAGGTGATGAGCCTGTCGGCCTTACGCAAGATCACCGAAGAAGGCGTATCGTTCCAGAGCCATCTCGACGGGTCGCGCCACATGCTTTCGCCCGAACGATCGATGGAAATCCAGCGGTTGCTTGGGTCGGACATTGTCATGACATTCGACGAATGCCCGGCAGCCGGGGTCGACCGTGACGGCGCAATCAAGTCGATGGAGCTTTCAATGCGTTGGGCCAAGCGTTCGCGCGACGCATTCGACAGCGGCACCGAACATGCGGCACGCGCAGCATTATTCGGCATCCAGCAAGGTTCGCTCGACGAGGAGTTGCGAAAACGCTCCGCCGACGCGCTGATAGACATCGGTTTCGACGGCTATGCCATCGGAGGGCTTGCGGTCGGCGAAGGGCAGGAGGCCATGTTCGGTTGCCTCGATTATGCGCCCGACCAGCTTCCCGCCGACAGGCCGCGCTACTTGATGGGCGTGGGCAAACCCGACGATCTGGTCGGCGCGGTGGAGCGCGGGATCGACATGTTCGACTGCGTGCTGCCAACGCGGAGCGGGCGCAACGGGCAGGCGTTCACGCACCACGGCGCAATAAATATGCGCAACGCTAAATTCGCCGAGGACCAGGGCCCGATCGACGAGCGCTGCACCTGCCCCGTCTGCACGATATGGACGCGGGCCTACGTCCATCACCTGATCCGCTCGGGCGAGATATTGGGGGCGATGCTGATGACTCAGCATAATCTCCATTATTACCAGATGCTGATGGCGGATATGCGCGCGGCGATAACGGAGGGACGCTTCAATCAGTTTGCAAGCGACTTCAGGCGCGATTATCTGGGGGCATGAGCGAGGCTTTCCTTCACGGCACGGTGCATGAGGCGGCGGACGATTTTCGCGGCGCTATAGAGGGCGATCCGGCACTGCTTGGACTTTGGCAAAATCTGACGCCGCTGGGGCGTAATGAGTTCATTTGCTGGGTCGAGGATGCCAAGCAGGCAAAGACCCGCGAGCGTCGCATCCAGCGCACCGGGGAAGAACTGCTCGAAGGCAAGAAACGACCCTGCTGCTGGGCGGGCTGTATTCACCGAACCGACAAAGCACCCAGCAAATGGCAGCAGGATGTGCTGATCGACAAGAAACCCCGCTAGCCATTGTCGGTTGCCGAAGCTCTTTCCCGCGCACAGGCTAACAGTCCGTTTCTGTCAGGGCTGATCGAGCGCAATGCCGACCTGGTTTCGCTTATTGAAGCAGGCGATTTCGAGAGTGCTTTGACCAGCGCCCTCGCCCGCACTTCGGAAAATACCGACACCGCGCTCCGCAAGCAGCGGCAGGGCGTGGCGCTGATTACGGCGATTGCCGATCTGGCGGGGATTTGGGATCTGACGCGGGTCACGCGCATATTATCGGACTTTGCCGACCATACGCTCGATACAGCCATTGCCGCCGCCATTGAGGAGCGCGTGCCGGGTGCGCCGAACCAGGGCTTTGCAGTTATCGCGCTCGGCAAACATGGCGGGCGCGAACTCAATTATTCCTCCGACATCGACCCGATTTTCCTGTTTGACCCCGAGACATTGCCGCACCGCGAGCGCGACGATGTTGCCGAGGCCGCAGTGCGCTACGGTCGGCGGGTGATCGAGTTGCTCTCGGCGCTCGACGGCGATGGCTATGTCTTTCGCGTCGACATGCGGTTGCGGCCCTCACCCGAGGTCAGCCCTATCGTGCTGCCGGTCGAGGCGGCGATCAGCTATTATGAATCAAGCGCGCTCGCCTGGGAGCAGGCCGCCTTCATCCGGTCGCGGGTCTGTGCGGGCGACCGCGCCTTGGGCGACTATTTCCTGGGTGCGATCCAGCCCTTCATCTGGCGCAAATCGCTCGATTTCGGGCAGCTCAAGAATATTACCGCGATGACCGCAGCCATCCGCGACCATTATGCCAAGGGGCAGAAACTCGGCCCCGGCTACGACCTGAAACGCGGGCATGGAGGCATAAGGGAATGCGAGTTTTTTGCGCAGGCGCACCAGTTGATCCACGGCGGGCGTGACGCGAGCTTGCGTAGCGCCGATACGCGCGAGGCGCTGGCGGCGCTGGCGGTGCAGGGCTGTATTAAACTCGAGGAATCCGCCACCCTCAAATCGGCTTATGAACAATTGCGGACCTTCGAACATCGCCTGCAAATGCATGGCGACCGGCAGACGCACAGCATTCCCGAACAGGCCGAGACTGCCGATGCGGTGGCGCGGCTGCACGGGTTGGCCGATGGCGAGGCGATGATCGCCGCCATCCGCCCGATCACTGCAAGCGTTGCGGCCATTTATGACCGGATGGTGGATGTCGGCGGCGAAGGGCCGCGCATGGCCGAGGATGGCCTACCGTTGGAGGAGCAGCTTGCCGGTTTTGGCTATGCAGACCCCACATCGATAATGCAGCGCATGGCCCGCTGGCGCAGCGGCAAGTTGCGCAGCGTTCGCAGCCCGTCGGCCCGCGAGGCGTTCGAGGCGGTGTTGCCCGCTTTGCTGAAGGCCTTCGCGCAGTCGCCCGATCCTGCAAATGCCATCGCCCGGTTCGACAATCTGATCGAGGCGATGCCGAGCGCGATCAATGTCTTCCGGCTATTGGAAGCGCGACCCGGGCTGTTGCAACTACTCGCCGATATATTGAGCTATGCACCGACGCTTGCGGACGATCTTGGGCGCAACAGCCGCTTCCTCGATGCGCTTATCGACACCAGCGCGATGGATTTGCCGGGCGACGCGGACGAAGTGCACGTATCGCTGGCACGGCGTATCGGCAGTGCCGATTATCAGGCGAGCCTCGATATCGTCCGTGATTTTGTCGGCGAGAAGCGCTTTGCGCTGGGGGTGCAACTGATCGAGGGACAGAGCGATGCGCTCGCCATTGCGCGCAGCTATGCGCATCTGGCCGAGGCGGCGTTGCAGACACTGACTCAGGCCACCATCGCCGAGTTCGAAAAGGCGCACGGCACCGTCCCAGGCGGCGAGCTAGTCATCCTCGCGCTCGGGCGGCTGGGCGGCGAGGCGCTGACCCATGCTTCCGACCTCGACCTCATCCTGCTCTTCACCGGCGATTATCTCGCCGAATCCGATGGCGCGCGGCCGTTGGGGGCGACGCAATATTTCAATCGCCTCGCAAGCCGCGTGATCGCGGCGATGACCGTGCCTACGGCGTCCGGCGCGCTATACGAGGTCGATACCAGGCTTCGGCCTTCCGGGGGTGACGGCTTGCTGTGCGCTTCGGTCGAAAGCTTCGCCAAATATCAGCGCGAAAGTGCCTGGACGTGGGAGCATATGGCGCTGACCCGCGCGCGGGTGTTATATGGGTCGGAGGCAGCGCGCGTTGCGGTAGAGGGGATTATTGCCGAAGTGCTGAACGCGCCACGCGATGGCGCCAAGCTCTACAACGACATTGTCGAAATGCGAAAGGAAATGGCAGCGCACAAACCGCCAAAGGGCGCACTGGACGTCAAACTTTTGCCCGGCGGATTGGTGGACATGGAATTCATTGTCCATGCCCTTCAGCTTGGCAGGAATGAGGCTTTGTTTCCGCAACTTGGCAAGGCAATCGATGAACTGGTTGTGGCTGGACATTTGCCTGTTGAGTTCGCGAAAGGCGATGCTTTGCTCAGCCGCCTGCTGGTGATGGTCCGTCTGGTCGCTCCAGATTGCGAAACCCCGCCCCAGGCCGCGCGTACCTTGATTGCGAAGAGCCTGGATTTTTCCGATTGGGATGGGTTGATGGCGGCGATCGACACATATCGCGGGGTTGTCACGGACCAGTGGCAAGTCCTATTCGGGCCGCGTGATTTTTGAAAAGGATTTGCCCATGACCGACGTGAACGACAACCTGCCCGATGTAACCGTGCTCGACAGCGACGGCAAAGCCGTCAATCTCACGGCGCTTAAAGGCCCGCTGGTGCTGTATTTCTATCCCAAAGCGGATACACCCGGCTGCACCAACGAAGCCAAGGATTTCACCGCGCTGGCGGGAGATTTTGCCCAGATCGGCGTACCAGTTTACGCCATGTCGAAAGACAAGCCCGCCAAGCTCGCCAAATTTGCCGCGAAATATGACCTCAACGTCACGCTCCTCTCCGACGAAGCTAGCGACGCCACCGAGCAGATGGGCGCATGGGTTGAAAAGTCTATGTATGGTAAGAGTTATATGGGCATCGACCGTTCGACCTACCTTGTCGGTAAGGACGGCAAGGTGAAGCAGGTCTGGCGCAAGGTGAGGGTCAACGGCCACGCCGACGAGGTGCTCGCATCGGCGAAGGCGCTTGGCTGAGCCTGCGACCCTCGGGGTGGCCTGTCTCCATGTACTGGCCACCGCCGACCCGAATGCCAAGGTCATGGCGGCGCGCAAGGCGGCGCGCGATTGGCGGCTGGGTCGGCTGGCACATGTCTTTGATGCGGACATTCCCGATGCGCCGTCGCGGCCAGGGTATCCGCAACTGCGGTTACCCGGCCAGATGCCCAAACGTCGCAAGGGCGGGACACAAGCCAATCGTATTGCCCTCCTCCACGCGCTCGCGCATATCGAATTCGTCGCCATCGACCTCGCGTTCGACCTTGTGGGTCGCTTTGGCGGGCAATTCCCGCCCGAATTTGCCGATGACTGGATGCGCGTCGGCGCGGACGAGGCGATGCATTTCGTCCTGCTCGACCGACGCTTGCGGCAATTGGGTAGCCATTATGGCGCTCTTCCCGCGCATGACGGCCTATGGGAATCGGCGTTCGAAACCCGCCATAACGCGCTGGCACGGCTTGCCGTGGTACCGATGGTGCTCGAAGCCCGGGGCCTCGATGTTACCCCTGCGACCATCGCCCGATTCGAAGCAGCAGGCGATTCGGCCTCCGCACGCATCCTGAATCGCATCTATAATGACGAAATTTCGCACGTCTCGGCGGGAACCAAATGGTTCGAGGCGGGTTGTTCAGCTATTGAAATATTACCAAAAGCTTACTGGAAAACACTGGTAAACCGCCACTTTCGCGGGTCGTTGAAGCCTCCATTCAACGACTCAGCGCGTTTGAGCGCCGGTTTGTCCCGCGATTATTATGCGTAGGTTGCATTGCTGCGAACCATGAGACACCACCCTCTTCATAAGGGGTGGGCAGATCAACTGCCTTTTTAAAAACTTCGGGGCTACGCGATTTTGCGTGGGTCGCAAAAAAAGGTACGTACACGCTATGGTATGCAGCGCTTTGGCCATTCGCCAATCACTGACCCTCAAAGCTGTTTCCGCACTCGGCATTTTGGTCGCTGTCTCGGCAGCAACCCCCGCTTACGCAAATTCGGCAGCCACCGCCTCCGACACTTTCCGTATCAAACCGGAAGATGTTAAGGCCAATCACACCGCATTGGGCGTTTCAGACCCCGAATTCCGCGCGCTTTCGGCGAGCTGGGGCAAGATCAACGCAGCAGTCACGGGTGTTGTCACCAAGGTCGACGTCGCCGTCCCTTCGATTAACCCTGTCGAAATCATGAAATTCTCCAGCGGCTTCGGTTATCGTAACGCGCCGACGCGTGGCGCCAGCCGCAATCATAAGGGCATCGATATTCCGGGCCCGGTGGGTACCCCGATCTACGCCACCGCCGACGGGATCGTTGGCCGCGCGCAGTGGGTTGGCGGTTATGGCAAATATGTCGAAATCGAACATGGCAACGCGATGCAGACGCGTTACGGCCATCTTTCGGCGATGAATGTTGTTTCAGGCCAGCGTATCCGCAAGGGCGATGTCTTGGGCTATATGGGCTCGACGGGTCGCTCCACGGGCAGTCATCTCCATTATGAAGTGCGTATCGCAGGGGAAGCCGTCAATCCGATGGCTTTTTTATCGCCCGTCAAAGCTGAGGCAAATGTCTTGCTTGCGGCGAAAACTGCTGATAGCAAGGCCATGGGCGGACCGGCTGAAGACGAGTAAGCTTTCCGGCTAAACGCATCACCTTTGGGAGAGGGTGTAAATCTTGGGGGCTGGCAAAGGAAACTTTGCCGCCCCTTTTCTTTATCTGCTGCATCCCCTACATCTGCTCTATGACCGAAACCCAAGTCATTTCGATGACAAACAATGCCGCGCGCCGCGTGGCCGAAATCGCTGCGAAGCTCGGCAAGCCGCCGGTATTGCGGCTGTCAGTCGAAGGCGGCGGCTGTTCGGGTTTTCAATATCGTTTCGGGCTGGCCGAGGCGGTTGAGGCGGATGATGTCCGTGCCGAGGGCGAAGGCGCGTCGCTGGTGGTCGATCCGGTCAGCCTCGATCTGGTGCGCGGTTCTGCCGTCGATTTTGTCGAATCGCTCGGTGGCAAGAGCTTTCAGGTTACCAATCCCCAAGCGCAGGCAGGTTGCGGCTGCGGTTCCAGCTTTTCGGTTTGATGCGATAGGTGGTGCCCGCTAGGGTCGCGGCCATGCGTATTGCCACCTACAACATCAACGGCGTCAAGGCGCGCCTCCCCCGCTTGCTCGAATGGCTCGAGGAAGCGCAGCCGGACATTGCCTGCCTTCAGGAAGTAAAGTCGCAGGACGAAGGATTTCCCATCGCCGATTTCGAGCGCGCTGGCTATGGCGCGATCTGGCACGGGCAGAAGGCGTTCAACGGCGTCGCCATCCTTGCCAGGGGCACGCAGCCAGTCGAGGCGCAGCGCACCCTTCCCGGCGATCCCGAGGACGAGCATGCGCGCTATATCGAGGCGGATGTGTTTGGTATGCGCGTCGCGAGCATCTATCTGCCCAACGGCAACCCGCTGCCGGGGCCGAAATTCGATTATAAATTGGGCTGGATGCGCCGCTTGCAGCAACGCGCCGCAGGATTGTTAGCCGCAGAAATCCCGGCCGTGCTGGCGGGCGATTATAACGTGATTCCGCACAGCCATGATATCTGGTCGCCCGGTGCCCTGCTCGACGATGCGTTGCGCCAGCCCGAAAGCATAGCCGCTTATCGCACATTATTGGGCCAAGGCTGGACCGACGCGCTCGCTTCGCATTATCCACAAGGCGGCGTGTGGACCTATTGGGATTTCCAGGCAGGCGCGTGGCAACGCGACCATGGTTTCCGCATCGACCATCTCCTGCTTAGCCCCACCGTCGCCGATCGGCTGATTTCCTGCGGTGTCGACAAGGACCATCGCGGGCGAGAGAAAGCCAGCGATCATGCGCCGACCTGGATCGAACTGGCCGACTGAATTCCTTGTTGTAGCAGTCGCTACATTTTGATACTTGATGTCCAACCGATGAGGGACATTCCGATGCCATATGCCGTTGATAAACGTCTGGGCCTGACCAGCGGGCAAAGCATTGCCTTGATCGCCATCGGCGCGGCTTTGTGGTTTATCGCCGCTATCATTCTGCGCAGTATTGCGCCGATGGGCGCGCTCGAAGGTACGGCTCGCGCCATCACTTATGCGCTCGTCATTCCCGGAACCTTACCATTCGTCATCCTGACACGGGTGATCGTAAAGCTTCGCCAAGACCAGATAGCCATCGGCATCGCCGTCGTCACCGCCACGGCATTGCTAATCGATGGCATCGTTGTCGCTTGGTTTCCCGGCGTTTATAGCAATGAAATCCGCCACGTCGCCGCGTGTGCCGCCGGAATCTTATGGGGCGCGGGCGTCGGGCTGCTGCTCGGTTTCATCTTGAACGAGGAAGCAAAGATATGACTGCGTTGCGTCAGTTGCTGGCCATATTGTGGCTGGTTATCGTCGGCTACACTGGCTTTACGATTGCCAATCATGGGTGGAATCTGTTTCCCATATTTTTCGGCGACATCGCGAAAATGGGATGGCCCGGGCAGTTCAATGTCGATTTTAGCTGCTTCCTTATATTGTCCGCGACGTGGCTCGCGTGGCGGCATCATTTTTCCGGTGCGGGCCTTCTTCTCGGATTTCTTGGGTTCGTTGGCGGAATGCTTTTTCTCAGCACATATTTGCTCGTCGTCATCTCGAAGGACAAGCCGGACATGGCAGAACTTTTCCTCGGCAAGCAACGCGCCGGCCGCTAACGGGCATCCAACGCAGCCTTTGCATCGACGTCCAGCCCAATGCTTTTGAGCAATGTCATGCCTTCCGCAATGACCAGTAACTTCACAGCATCTTTCTGCCGCTGCGCGTCGCTCGGTGCCGATATCTGCGATGACCCCCAGTCCAGAAAGCCACGCCCGATTGCCTCTCCCACCGCGCGGTAGAAAGCGTCGCCTTGCGCGGCAAGACTGGCGATCTCCAACCAGACGCGCATGAACGGCCACATGGCATCGTCCGCTATGATATCGAGCAACAGCGGCTGCAGCCGCTCCAAGGGTAGCGGTTCGGGTGCTTTGCGCGCCTCCATCGCCGCCTGCATACGCAATGCGATCACGCCTAGCGTCGCCGTCATCATTTCGGCCTTGTCTGCGAAATAATATAGCAGCATCCGGTCGCTCGTCCCCGCCGCTTTTGCCAATGGACGCAGGCTGGAAGCCGACAGCCCGTGCAACAGCACATGGTCGGCGAGGCGCTCGATAATCTCGGCGCGACGGATGTTTGGCTTGGCCACAATGCGTCATAGAACATGCAAGGCACCGACAGCAAAGCGCAAACAGCATAGATAGATGCCGCTGGAAACATTGCCATGACACCCGGCGACCGCCCGTTCTGTCGAGAAGAAGCCGAAGCATGATTGCTCGTTTGGCGAGCGGCTCTTGCTGCAATTCATCGTGCCAGCTTCACAAACCGCCGTGAATCGGTCGCCATTCAGCATCCGCAAAGGGCCGAAAGCGCCCTTTGCGCGTTCCCCCAGCCGCAAAGGCAAAGGAGTGAACGAAATGACCAAATTTCCCAAAGGCGCGATTGCGCTGATTTCGGTATCGGGCGCACTAATGATCGGTGCGACTGCGACAACGCTTACGGCCCATCCAGGCTCGCAATCGCACGTCCGCGTGTTGGATGCGCCAATTGGTGGCGTGCGCAACAATCATTGGTATGATTATCGCTCGGACCTTGAAGAAGCCGAAATCGAGCTGGGCAAGGATTTGCGCCGCGCCAAAACCGCGCAGGATCGCCGCGAAGCCCATGCCGAATATGATCGCGAACTGTATGACGCGCGTAAGGATTACACGCAGGAGATGGTCGAAAATGGCTATCTGCGCCGCGGCCAGGTCGAGGTTCTCGACTAAAACGGCGCATAAATTGCAAGCCGCCGCTGCGCCTATATGGACAGCGGCGGCGGCAATGCCTATCGGCTGGCCATGTCGATTCAGCCGTCGGATTCCATCCTCATCATAGATTTCGGGTCGCAAGTTACCCAGCTTATCGCCCGCCGCGTGCGCGAGGCGGGCGTCTATTCCGAGATCGCGCCTTTTAATACCGCCGAAGAAGCCTTCCACCGGATCCAGCCTAAGGGCGTAATTCTGTCGGGCGGCCCTGCGTCGGTAACGACAGAAGGCTCACCCCGCGCGCCGCAAGTGGTGTTCGATAGCGGCCTTCCTATCCTCGCAATCTGCTATGGCCAGCAGACGTTGTGCACGCAATTGGGCGGAACCGTTGAAGGCGGCCATGCGGCAGAATTCGGGCGTGCCGATGTCGAAATCCTGAAATCCAGCCCGTTGTTTGACGGCTTCTGGGAAGTCGGCGGTAGCTATCCGGTATGGATGAGCCATGGCGACCGCGTAACCATTGCCCCCGAAGGTTTCGAAGTCATCGGCACCTCGCCCAACGCACCCTTCGCCATCTGCGTTAACGAAGCGCGGCGTTATTATACCACGATGTTCCACCCCGAAGTCGTCCACACACCCGATGGCGCGAAGCTGATTTCCAACTTCGTGCATAAAATCTGCGGCCTCGCCGGCGACTGGACGATGGCAGAATTCCGTGCGACCAAGATCGCCGAGATCCGCGAACAGGTCGGTTCGGGCCGAGTCATTTGCGGGCTTTCGGGCGGGGTGGATTCGTCGGTTGCGGCGATATTGATCCACGAAGCCATCGGCGAACAACTGACCTGCGTCTTTGTCGACCACGGCCTGCTGCGTATGAACGAGCGCGAACAGGTCGAAACCTTGTTCCGCGATCATTACAACATCCCGCTCGTCGTGGTTGATGCCGAGGCGCGCTTCATGGCCGGGCTGGCGGGCGTCACCGACCCCGAAGCCAAGCGCAAATTCATCGGCGGTGAATTCATTAACGTGTTCGAGGAAGAGGCGAAGAAAATCGGCGGCGCCGACTTCCTTGCGCAGGGCACGCTCTACCCCGATGTGATCGAAAGCGTGTCCTTCACCGGCGGGCCTTCCGTGACAATCAAGAGCCACCACAATGTTGGCGGACTGCCGGCGCGAATGAACATGAAGCTGGTCGAACCGCTGCGCGAATTGTTTAAGGACGAGGTACGCGCACTGGGGCGCGAACTCGGCCTTAACGACCAGTTTGTGGGCCGCCACCCCTTCCCCGGCCCCGGCCTCGCCATCCGCATCCCCGGCGAAGTCACAAAGGAACGCTGCGACATATTGCGCAAGGCCGATGCGGTCTATCTCGAAGAAATCCGTGGTGCCGGATTGTACGACGAAATCTGGCAGGCGTTTGCCGTGCTTCTCCCCGTCCGCACGGTCGGCGTGATGGGCGACGGGCGCACTTACGACAACGTCTGTGCGCTGCGTGCGGTGACCTCGACCGACGGCATGACAGCCGACATTTATCCGTTCGAAAGTGCCTTTTTGAGCCGTGTCTCGACGCGAATTATCAACGAGGTAAAGGGAATCAACCGCGTGGTATACGACTACACGTCGAAACCGCCCGGAACGATCGAGTGGGAATGAAACGTTCGATTAAATCCGTATAGATCAGGCCATAAAGCCGAGGTTGCTGCTGGCAAAGCGGCCGATGTTCGGCGACACGCTAGGCAATTCGGAGGCCGATACCCCGAACCAGCTCGCCATCGTCGCTGCATATTGGTCGACGGATATCGTCGGTAAGAGGCGGCCCTGGCCGACCTGATCGGGGCTGGTAACCGAGATTTGGGGCGCGACGCCATAATAGCGGCCACCATTGACTGCGCCGCCCAGGACGAAATGGTGCGCACCCCAGCCATGATCCGAACCATCGCCGTTTGATTGCAGCGTCCGGCCGAAGTCGGATGCGGTAAAGGTGGTCACCTTGTCCGCGATGCCCAATTCGACTGTCGCGCGATAAAATGCGTCCATGGCAAAATCGAGCTGTCCCATAAGTCTGCCCTGGTTGCCAATCAGGCCGTCGTGCAGGTCGAAGCCGCCCATGCTTACCATGAAAACCTGCCGCCTTGCGCCCAGCGGTTGCCGCGCCGCAATCAACCTGGCCACAACACGCAATTGTGAAGCCAGCCCGTTGTTTCCGGTCGGCGGAGTAAAGGAGGTCGCAAGCGTGACGCCCTGCAAAGCGGTGGTTACCGCGCCTTCAGCATCAATCGACCTTTTGGCAACACGGTTATATTCGGCCTCGAGCACATGGTTGCTCGTTTGCGTCATCAGGGTGCGCAAGGCGGTGCTACCGGCGGTCGATCCGAACAACGCATTTTTGATGCCATTGACGGACAATGCACCGCTTGAGGACACCTGATAAGTCAGCGCCTGCTGACCCGACAGGAACACCGCATTGCCGGTAGCAGAGATGCAGGTGAACAGCGCATTGCTGTTGCTCGAAAGCGCGAGGTCGCCCATGCGGCCACCCCAGCCATCGGTCGCACCTTCGGGTTTCGACGACTGGAAAGTCGATTGCTGGTCATTGTGCGAAAACAGTTTCGCCGGGCGCGGGTTGGCGACGTGGTTCGAACTTTGATATTGTGCGAGTGTCAAAGGCGTGATCAGCGGCCCGACATTCAGGATCGGCGCCAGACGCCCTTCGTCGAAGCGCGCCTTGAGCCGCGTCATTTCAGGTGCAAGCGCATATTGCAGGTTATTGGTCAGCGTTTGCCCACCCGATGGAGTCAATGCGGTCGCTGCCAGGCTGGCGCGTGCCAATGTGATCCCGCCCGCCGTTTGCCCGGCCCCGCCGCCGCGGATGGCGCTGTAGAGGTCGTAATTGGCAGTATCAAAGGGAATGAGCGTGCTGTTATGGTCGTTGCCGCCATAGAGGAAAATGCAGACCAGAGCCTTATAATCGTTGCCCGCGCTGAAGGCCGCAGCTTCGCCAATCCCTGCGAGACCCATCGCGAAAGAGGTGGCGCTTCCGGCCACGGCCAGTTGTTTGCTGCGGCGCAGGAAGGCGCGGCGCGAAATGTCGTCCATCTGACTGATATGCATGATTGCGCCCCTTTACTTCTGGACCAGATAGTCGGGTGAAGCCATGACGAGCAGGACCGCCATGTAGACACGACGTTGCTTCTCGGCCGTTGTGCTGGTCTGCGTGACCGTCGTTGCGTCAAGCGCAGTCTTGATGGTCGCCTTGCTGCTATCCGAAATCTGGTTGGCCGCCAGCAACAGGCAGATTCGGTCCAGCAACGCCGTCGAGTCATGCGCAATCGCAAGTTCGCTGGTATAGGCCGCCCTCACATCGCCGCCCACGCCGTTAGTGCTACCAATGGCAGAGGCCATGTAGTTGACATAGCCCGGCGCGCTCGATTCATTGACGAGCTGAAATTCTGGCGCGACCAGCGAGTTGGTGGCGATTGCAGTGTTCGCCGGGACATAACCCGGGCGGAAGAAATTGAACACCGAAGGCGAACGAAGCGCGCTTTGGCCAAGGCCGCTCACAAGGTCCGAAAGATTTCCGATCCGCCAGTTGCCGCTGGTTGAAGCTGCACCGAATGTCCGTCCCCATTGTACGAACCGCAGCATCGGTTCGCGCACTTTTCCGAACGTCGGCGACGTCAGGCCGCCCGCACCCATTGCTTCATCGTCAAGAAATATGGCCTTAAACACCGCGCGCAGATCGCCACGGACGCCCGAACCATTGTTGTTGAACACGCGGGCGACGCGGTCGGTATAGGCAGCGCTCGGGTTACTGGTCACCAGTCGCTGGATCATCTGCCGCGCGAAGAACGGCCCGACATTGGCATGGTTGAACAGCGTATCGAGTCCGGTTTTCAACGCCGCCGTGCCGTCGGTGTTCGCGGGAATTGTAGTGCCCAGGAACGTCGCCTCCAGCATCGAATGCTGACTGGAGCTGGACGGGAATTCCCATTTGGTGTTGTCGATGGTCATGGGCCGCAAGACATAGCCAGTGCCGTTAATCAGGCGGTTCGGATCGTTCGTCGACGGTGTTCTGACGTTGCCAGTGAAGTCCCAGTTATAGCCAGTAAACACCCGAGCCAGATTAGTGACGTCTGAATTGGTATATGTTTCGATCGGCTGGTTGTTCGCATCCAGCTTGCGCGAGCCGTCATTGTTGAGTTGGTAGAGACCGATGGTAAAGAGCTGCATCACCTCGCGCGCGTAATTTTCGTCGGGCACGCGGCCGGTGCGGGTGTCTTCTTTCCGGTTACCACGCGTGCTAAGATAATAGCCCATGGCCGGGTTTAGCGTCACATCTTCGAGCAATTTACGGAAATTGCCGAATGCGTTGGCGTTCAACTGGTCCCAATAATAGGCAATGGCTTGCGCTCGCCAGCTGAAATCCAGTCCCGTCAGAGAGACCACGAAAAATTCTGAAAGTGCCAGCGCCACCCGCTTGCGCACGCCATTGGCGTCGCTCATCAGCTGGTTCCAGATCATGTAGTCGCCGGGATATTCATTATCGAAGAAATTGTCGGCGGTGATCTGGTCGTATCCGCGCGAAGACAGCCAGGCGACGCCGGTCTGGCTGATCGCGGCGGTCATCTGCGCGTCCAGCCATGGTTCGTAACCGATCGACTTGATATTGCTGATTTCCGCTTCGGAAACCGACAGGCTGGATTTCAGGATGAAGCGTGCGGCCTCCGCATCGGTTGCCGGTTTCGCCACCTGAACGGTCGGTGGCGGCGGCGTTGACCCCGACGATCCGCCACCACCGCCACCGCCTCCGCATGCCGCCGTGACGAGAGCGACTGCGGGTATGGCATATATGTGAGGCGAGGTCGGCGCCGGTTCCGCCACCGCTGGCGGTTCATCCGAGATGGCAAAGCCGGTTGCTACGTCTGTCTCGACCGCAGCACCACGTTCGAAACGATCCAATGCGTCTTTCATACACACCCCTCCCCAGGGAACGAGAAGTCGGGTCAGACAAGCGCAGAGCCGGTTTCATCGTTAACGAGGAGATCGCAGAGATTGTGTAACGCAACCTTTCCGCTCGTGGTTAAGCCCAATTAGGAAAACGTTTGCGATATTCATGGCGGATAGGAATTATTAACCATTTATCAACCTGTGCCGCCTACTTTTCCGGCATGCTCAAAAGTCGCGCCTTTCTGCTGTTTTTTGTCATTTTCGGGTCGGGTATGATACCGGCTGCTTCCCATGCCGACGTGTTCGAACTGGCAAGCGATGGCAATTTCGTCGAAATTTCGCGGCCAGCCTGGCAGGCAGAAATACCTCCGATCGATGGCTTTGCCCCCATTGCGCCACAACCTGTAATGGCACCCACACAGCAGCAAACCGGGATCAGGCAGCATATCCAGAACGCCGCCGCGCAATATGGCATCAATAGCGCATTGGTGGACGCAGTGGCATGGCAGGAATCACGCTACAATCCACGCGCTCGGTCATCGGCTGGCGCAATCGGCGTCATGCAGTTGATGCCGGGTACCGCGCGCCAGCTGGGCGTTACCAACCCGCACGATGTTCGCCAGAATGTAGCAGGCGGTGCTGCTTATCTGCGCGAGCAGCTTGAGCGCTTCGGCAACAACGTGCCGCTGGCGCTGGCGGCCTACAACGCCGGTCCCGGCGCGGTGATGAAATATGGCGGCATCCCGCCCTACCGCGAGACCCAGAATTACGTGCGGCAAATCATGCGGCGGATGTCTGTGCCGCTGGTGTACCGCAGCGAATATTGAGGGAGGTCGCGATGCTGTTTAGGAAACTGAAGCTTGCAGGATTAGGCGCCCTGGTCGTCGCCATGCCGCAAACTGCATTTGCGCAGGTGTCGGGTGCCGATCCACAAGGGTCTGGGCCGATCGTCAATGCGCTTAATTGGATGCAGGGCACGCTGCTTGGCAACGTCGCGACGACTGCAGCCGTCATCGCCGTGGCTGTTGTGGGCCTGATGATGCTTACCGGACGCATGAACTGGCGGTTCGGTGCGACGGTCATTGTCGGTTGCTTCGTACTGTTCGGTGCCACGGCCATCGTTTCGGGAATTCGCATCGCTGCTGTTGGGGGCTAAGGCGTGACCCCGTTCAACCGCACCCCTGTCTTTCGGGCGCTGACCCAGCCGCAGATGTTTGCGGGCGTGACCTATAGCTATTTTGTCATCAACCTGGTCGTGACGACCGAGATTTTCCTTATCAGCCGTTCCTTCTGGGCGATCCCTGCCGCGGCCGTCATCCACGCCATCGGCTATATGGCCTGTTTGCGCGAGCCTCGGATATTCGACCTATGGGTTACCAAGATGCGCCGCTGCGGCCGCACACGCACGCACGATCTGTGGCGCTGCAACAGCTATCGGCCCTGACCCATGAAAGCCGCCGCGAAAAATCCAGCCAAGCTCGACCCGCGTGCCGGTGACCGGCTGCCTTATGCGGGGCATGTCAACGATTACACATTGGCGACGCGCACCGATGAGCTGATTCAGATGATCCAGCTCGACGGCATTGCCTTCGAAACCGCAGACAGCGAGACGCTGAACCATATGGCCGCCGTTCGCGACGTCGTCATGCGCGGTGTCGCCAACAGCAACCTGATGCTGTACTGCCACGTCATCCGCAGGCAGGTGGCGGCGGAACTGTCGGGCGAGCAGCCCGAAGGCTTCGCCCGCGATCTCGACACGGCCTGGCAGCAGCGGCTTCGCGGCAAGCAGCTTTATATCAACGACATCGTGCTGATGCTCGTCCGCCGTCCAGCACGCGGCAAGGTCGGCTTTGTCGAGCGGCTCACCAAATGGGGCAGCGGCAAACGAAACAGTGCCGAACGGCTGGCCGAACAGGCACGCGAGCTGCGCGAACTGGACGCGGCACGCACCAACCTGTTGTCGGCGCTCACCCGATACGGCCCGCGCGTCCTGGAACGCTATCAGGGCGCGGGCGGAATCTGCTCCGAACCGCTGGAGATATTGTCCGCACTATACAACGCGGAGATGCAGCCGGTCCTCGAACCGGGCGGCGATGCGGGTCATTATCTTCCCTATAAGCGCATCAGCTTCGGTCTCGATGCCCTGCACTTGAAAGGCGCGAGCGCCGACACGTCGCGGTTCGGGGCGATTGTTTCTATCAAGGATTATCCGGCGAATACCGCGCCCGGCATGCTCGACAATCTGCTGCGCCTGCCGCACGAGCTGACGCTCACCGAAAGCTTTGCCTTTGTCGACCGGCAGATCGCCGACGAACGTATCGGCCTTGCGCTGCGCCGGTTGCGCGCAGCGTCGGACGAAACCTCGACGCTGCGTCAGGGCTTGCTCGGGGCAAAGGACGAGCTGACGGGCGGGGCTGCAGCCTATGGCGAGCATCATCTGACCGTCCATGTTCGCGCGGCAAGCCTGCCGGCACTGGACGCAGCTGTTGCCGATGTGCAGGCATCGCTTGCGGATATCGGTGCGGTGGCAGTGCGCGAAGACCTAAACCTTGAAAGCGCATTCTGGGCGCAATTCCCGGGTAATGCCGATTTCATCGCGCGCAAGGCGCTGGTGTCCACCGCCAACCTGTCCGGCCTTATTTCGCTCCACGGCTTCCCCATCGGCGCGCCTGCAGGCGGGCCTTGGGGCGAGCCAATTACCGTTCTCGAAACGACATCGAGCACACCCTATTTCTTCAACCTGCACAGCGGCGATCTGGGCAATTTCACGCTGATCGGACCCTCGGGTTCAGGTAAGACCGTGGTGCTCAATTTTTTGATCGCGCAGGCGCAGAAGTTCGCGCCGCGCACGTTCTTCTTTGACAAGGATCGCGGCGCGGAAATTTTCATCCGCGCGATTGGTGGGCATTATGACGTGCTGCGTCCCGGCACGCCGACCGGTTTCAACCCCCTGCAACTGCCGGGCAATGCTGCGAACCAGGCCTTTTTGCGCCAGTGGCTATCGCAGATACTGACGCCTGCGGGCGGGCAACTGACTGCCGACGAAAATGCGATTATCGCAAGCGCGGTCGAAGCCAACTTCGACCAACCCGCCGAACATCGCCAACTTCGCTACCTGGTGGAACTACTCGCAGGCGGCGCCCGCCCGATGCGCGGCGACCTCGCCTCACGGCTGGCGCCTTGGTATGGTGCTGGAGAACATGCCTGGCTGTTCGACAATGCGCACGACCAGCTCAATCTCGACACAAGCACCGCCGGTTTCGACATGACCGCCTTGCTCGACAATGCAGTGCTGCGCACGCCAGCGATGATGTATCTGTTCCACCGCGTCGACGAACGGCTCGATGGCACGCCGTCGATGATCGTCATCGACGAAGGCTGGAAAGCGCTCGACGACGAGGTGTTTGTCCACCGGCTCAAGGACTGGATGAAAACGATCCGTAAACGCAACGGTGTCGTCGGCTTTGCCACGCAAAGCGCAAGCGATGCGATCGAAAGCAGGATTGCTGCGACCATTATAGAACAATCGGCGACGCAATTGTTTATGAGTAACCCGAAGGCACAAGCTTCGGACTATTGCGACGGCTTCGGCCTCACCGAGCATGAGCTCGACCTCGTCCGCTCGCTGCCCGAACATTTGCGCTGCGTTCTTGTCAAACAGGGCGGCAACAGCGTGGTGGCAAGGCTCGACATGTCAGACATGCCAGATGCGATCACCGTGCTGTCGGGTCGCGAAACCAGCGTGCGCAAGCTCGACGAACTGCGTCTTCACCATGGCGATGCGCCAGCCGACTGGATGCCGCAATTGTTGCAGGCAGCCGATGAAGGGCCGTCGGTGCTTTGGGCTGGAGCGCGTCGCTAATGGCCGTCTGCGCTCCCATCAATCCCGCAGCGGGTTCGGCCGAAACGATGGTCGCGACCGTCGATTGCTACATGCAGTCGAACGTGCAGGCCGGCTATGCCAATTTGATCGGTCCCGGAAGCATGTTCGGCTACGGCCTCACTATCGCACTGACACTCTATGTCGCGCTGGTCGGATATCGCCTGATCTTCGGTCGTTCGACGCTGAGCATGGGCGAAATGGTGCCGCGCATGGTGCTGATCGGCGCTGTGCTGGCACTGACCAGCAATTGGGCTACCTACCAGACATTGGTCTATGATGTGCTGACCGATGGCCCGCAGGAAATCGTGGCCGCAATAGATCCCGGCGTCGGAAGAGCCGGGAGCGTTATCGAGCGTGTCGATATGCTGTCCGGACGGATGGTCGACCTGGCCGACGCATGGACCGAGTTCGACGCACGACCCGAACAGACGATTGCAACAGAGATGCCGACGGAGCCCGAGGCGCTGCCTGCCACCGCGACCGGCATTACCGCATTCGTCGCGCCGAAGGATTCCCTCGGACCCAACATGCTGCTGCTGAGTGCGCTGCTGCTGGTACTGGCATCGGCGGGCGTGCTGGTGGTGGCCAAGATCATTCTCGGCCTGCTGCTGCTGCTCGGACCGATATTCGCGGTGCTCGGCCTGTTCGCAACAACCCGCGGGCTAACGCTCGGCTGGGCCCGCGCAGCGGTGCTGATGGCGCTGGTGCCAGTCATGGCGACGATGACATCGGCCGGCGCGGTAGCTTTGCTCGAACCAGTGTTGACCGAAATGTATGTTTTGGCCGGTCAGGGCATTTTCTCACTCCGCTCCGCGCTGGCGATCATGGTCGTCGTGCTGGTGATGGTTGCGGTATCGGTACAGCTGTTCCGCATCGGCCGGACGATAGTCGGCGGCTGGACGCTGCCGTTCAGCTTTGGCAAGACAACAGACAGCGCGCCCGCAACCGTGCAACAAAGCCACGACGTCGCTTCGCCTGCCAATATGATTTACAACGAGCGGATACAGTCGCTCATCGGCTCGATCGAGCGCTCGGTAATGGCAACCTCGATGACTGGTCCGGCCAACCAGCGCGCGATCCTTTTGCCGCAACGCTTCGACAGCGAAGTAGTGCAGTCAGGACAGAACAATATGCAGTCCGACCGGCGCATTGCGCGCGGGCGTGTAACCGCTGTCCGCGCACCCGTCAAAGCCATCAGGAATGCAGCATGATGCCGAAATCTCTCTTGCTGGCACTGACAAGCGTCGCCTTCGCTCAACCCATAGCGGCGCAGCTTTCGACGCCCACCGAAGTAGCGCCCAATATCCGCTATGTCGAATATAACCCCGACGCCATCATCCGTCTGACCGGCCACACCGGCTATCAGATGATGCTCGAATTCGAACCTGGCGAAAGAATCGAAACGGTCGGCATTGGCGATTCGTCGGGCTGGCAGGTGACCCCCAATGGCGCGGGGACAATCATGTTCCTGAAACCGGTCGGCATGGCGCGCACCACCAACCTGTCGATCGTCACCAACCAGCGCCGCTACAATCTGGAACTCGTCGCGAGATCCGGCCTGCGGGTGCCGCAAAGCCAGATAGTCTATGCTGTGCGCTTTCGCTATCCGCAAAAGCCGGTGGCAGCCGAAGCCGCCGCAAGTCCGCCGCCACTGATCACGACACCGCCAGAACTGTGGAACCGCGCTTACAGCTATGACGGTGCCAAGGGCAACGTCCCCGAGCAGGTCTTCGACGATGGCAAGGCGACCTATTTCCGCTTTGCTGCTGGCACCCCTAGCCCTGCGATTTTCAGCATCACGCCCGATGCGGGCGAAAGCATCGTCAACTTCGCTGTTCGCGGACCCTACACGGTGGTCGAACAGGTCGCGCCGCAATTCATCCTGCGCCATGGCAAGGAAGTGACGATTATCTTCAACGACGCCTATGCCGCGCCCACCCCCGGTCCCGATGCGCCGCGCGAACGCGCCAAAAGGAAATGCGGATTGTTCGGCTGCAAATCGCGGGAGGCGAAGCCATGAACACGATAAAATCCGGCAGTACCGATCCTCGTGCCGCAATGGACGCGGAGGCACTGGAAGACGCCAACCAGCCGCTGCTGTCGCCGGTTGCGATGCCGACGGGACCGTCGCCGGGGATGAAGCTCGGCTTTGTCGGTATCGGCTTGCTCGGCGTATTGACATTTACGACGCTGGCAACGAGCCGGGGCGATGCGAACCAGCCAGCCAGCCTAGCACCAACCACGGCACCAGCGGTCGCGGCTTCGGTCATTCCGCAGGGCGGACTTGTGCCCAAGGCGATATTGCGTCCCGGCCCGCCCGAATTGCCGCCACCTACATTGGTGCCGCAGCCGGTCGATGCCAATGGCGCGCCGATATTGGGCATGGTTGGTCCAACGACCCCGGGCGCTAACCGTCTGCAATCGCCCGGCGTGGTTGTCGACCTGACCAAAGGCGGAGTAGCCTTGCTGCCAGCCACGCCGGGCCTTGCCGGAATGAAAGCGGACGACCTGAGCGCTGACGACAGGTTCGCCGACCGTGTCGCGGCCGCCGAAAACGCGCCAGCCCGCGCGGTGCGTATTGCCAACAGCAGTTACACAGTGCCGCAGGGTGCGATCATCGCAGGTGTGCTCGAAACCGCCATCAATTCGGACCTGCCCGGCTATGTCCGCGCCGTGGTAAGCCGCGACGTGATGGGCTTCGACGGCAGGCGCGTGCTCATTCCCAGCGGCAGCCGCCTGATCGGCCAATATAAGTCTGGCCTAGCCGCAGGGCAGTCGCGGGCCTTCATCGTCTGGACCCGCCTCACCCGACCCGATGGCGTGACCATATCGTTGGGTTCGCCAGCCACCGACACATTGGGACGCGCCGGTCTAGGCGGCAAGGTCGACAGCCATTTCCTCAAGCGGTTCGGCTCGGCACTGCTATTCTCGGTGGTGCAGTCGGGGCTGGGCCTGTTGCAGCGGGGCGGGAACGACGTGGTCGTCCGCACTGCCGATGACGCGAAGAGCGTTGCGGGCATCGCACTGCAGCGCGACATTAACATCCCGCCCACGGTCAAGGTTGCGCAAGGGACGGCCATCCGCATATTCCTCGCCCGCGATCTCGATTTTTCGGGCACAGACGGCGTCCGGCCATGAACATGATGCGCCCGGTCGCGGGCGGCGAAAATATCTACCTCAACAGCTATCTCGCGCCCTTTGCCGAGTGGCTCGATGCGGACGACGTCACCGAGATACTGGTCAACCGACCCGGCGAACTGTGGGTCGAGCGCATCGGTGGCGCGCAGATGGAACGCCATGATGTTCCATCGATCGACGCGCAACTGCTCGAACGGCTCGCACATCAGATAGCGCGGACCAATCATCAGGGTGTCAGCCGGGAAACTCCACTGCTGGCGGCGGTCCTGCCCAATGGCGCGCGTGTGCAGATGGTCCTGCCGCCCGCAACGCGCGGCGACCTGGCTCTCGCCATCCGCAAACATGTCGTTCACGATCTGACACTCGACGATTGCCTCAATGGCAGCGGATTTAGCGTCAATACAAAGGGCGAGCGCTCTACTGATGCAACCCCGGTGGGCGATGACATTCAGGCCTTTCTGCGCAACGCCGTCGCCGCGCGCAAAACCATATTGCTGTCAGGCGGCACCTCGTCGGGGAAAACGACCTTGCTCAATGCCCTGCTCAAGGAAATTCCGGCAGAAGAGCGCGTCATCGCGATCGAGGATACACCCGAAATCAAGCTGTCCCGCGCGAACGCTATCGGGCTGGTCGCCGTCGCGGGCGATCAGGGCGAAGCACGCGTTACCATCGACGATCTGATGCGCGCCTCGCTCAGGATGCGGCCGGACCGGCTGCTCGTCGGCGAGTTGCGCGGGAACGAGACCGTCACCTTCCTGCGCGCGATCAACACCGGGCATCCAGGGTCGCTGAGCACCATCCACGCCAGCTCCGCGGAAGGCGCGTTTGAGCAAATAGCGCTTATCTGCATGCAGGCAGGCCTCGGCCTGTCGAGAGCGGAAACGATCCATTACGCGAAATCCATGATCGACATTGTTGTTCAGATGGAGAAATGCGCCGGTCGGCGTGAAATTACGGATATTGCTTTCCCTTCCCATTGAGTGGGAATAGGCTTCGGCCTGCATGACCATAAACTACGACCCCGACCGCAGCCGCTTTTCTATGCAAACCGAGGCGGGCGATGCATTTGTCGACTTTGTCTGGCGCGATGAAGTCATGGTGCTGCCGCATGCCGAAGTTCCTTCCGCATTGCGCGGAACCGGAGCGGGCGCGCGATTGGCGCAGGGTGTGTTCGAACACATCGAGGCCATGGGCATAAAGGCGTGGCCGACCTGCCCGTTCCTTGTTCGCGTGGCACGATCCGATCCGCGATGGCGGACGCTTTTCGGGATGTAATCCATGCAAGTCGCAAGGCTTTCAAAAAGCGATGTCGAAGCGGCACGTGCGCTTAATGCGCTGTTTGCGCAGGCGTTTGAAGATGAGGGGCATTATCTTTCGAACCTGCCGCCCGCCGATTATCTTGGGCAATTGCTGTCCAAGCCGAATGTCATCGCGCTGGTTGCCCGTGATGGAACCGAACTGGTCGGAGGTTTGGTCGCCTACGAACTTCCCAAGTTCGAAAAGGCGCACAGCGAAATTTACATCTACGATCTTGCGGTAGCAGAGTCCCACCGTCGCAAGGGTATTGCGACGGCATTGATCGACACATTGCGGGCTATTGCGCGTGAGTGCGGTGCGTGGGTCGTTTACGTACAAGCCGACTATGGCGACGAACCCGCGATTGCGCTTTACACCAAGCTCGGTGCCCGCGAGGACGTAATGCATTTCGATATCGATGTGACCGAAGGAGAGAAAGCATGAGCGGGCGCAAAAGGCTCGACATCGAAGCAAGCGGCGGGTGCCAGTGCGGCGCGGTGCGATATCATGCGACGCAATTCCTCGACAGCTCGCATATCTGCCATTGCCGCATGTGCCAGAAGGCGGTCGGCAACTTCTTTGCCGCGCTCATCGGCGTTCCGCGCGAGGCGTTCACATGGACACGGGGAGAGCCGGAACTGTTCCAGAGCTCCGGTCCGGTAACCCGCGGCTTCTGCCGGGAGTGTGGCACGCCCTTGCTCTATGATTACCACGAAAGCGCCCATCTCAATGTCACGACGGGCTCGCTCGACAATCCCGCACAATTCCCGCCGCAGGTGCAGTTCGGTAACGAAGCGAAAATGCCCTGGTTCGGCGAGCTTTGCACGCTGCAAGAGGAAGGAACGACTGAAAGCACGATGGCCGACTATGTTCCTGCGATACAGGCGTCCAATCACCAGCACCCCGACCACGATACCGAGAGCTGGCCTGTATGACACCCACTGCGAAAATCCTTTTGCTCGGTTCGGGCGAGCTGGGGCGCGAATTCGTGATTTCGGCGAAGCGGCTCGGTTGCCATGTCATCGCCTGCGATAGCTACGCAAAGGCCCCTGCCATGCAGGTCGCCGATGAGGCGGAGGTGTTTTCGATGCTCGACGGCGCGGCGCTGGGCGCGGCGATTGAGAAGCACCGGCCCGATTTCATCGTTCCCGAAATCGAGGCGATCCGCACCGAAGTCCTCGCCGATTATGAGGCGAAGGGTTTTACGGTGGTGCCTTCGGCCAAGGCCGCGCAAATGACGATGAACCGCGACGCGATCCGCGACATGGCGGCGCGCGAATTGGGGCTGGTGACCTCGCGCTATCTTTATGCCGAAAACCGGGAGGAACTGCATGCAGCGGTCGCCGAACTCGGTCTGCCTTTGGTAGTCAAGCCGGTGATGTCTTCTTCGGGCAAAGGACAAAGCACCATCCGCAGCGACGCCGAGATCGACACGGCGTGGGATTATGCCGCCGCCGGGATGCGCGGCGACCGGCTACGTGTGATTGCCGAGCAGTTTATCGACTTCGACTACGAGATCACCTTGTTGACGGTGCGCGCGCACGACGGCGTCCATTACTGCCCGCCCATCGGCCATCGGCAGGAACGCGGCGATTACCGCGAAAGCTGGCAACCGGCGGCGATGTCGGCAGCGGCGTTAGCCGCCGCGCAGGAGATGGCAGAAAAGGTTGTCGATGCGCTCGGTGGCTACGGCCTGTTCGGTGTTGAGTTTTTCGTGAAGGGCGACGCGGTCATCTTCTCCGAACTAAGCCCCCGCCCGCACGATACCGGCATGGTAACTTTGGTATCGCAGACGCTCACAGAGTTCGACCTTCATGCCCGCGCCATCCTCGGCCTGCCGATTCCGGAAATCGCCCAGCTGGGTGCTTCGGCGAGCGCCGTGGTGCTCGCCGACCGGGACGCAGAGCATTTCAGCATCGACGGCCTCGCCGATGCGCTCGCGCTGGCTACCCCCGACACACATGTGGATGCACGGATCTTCGGCAAGCCTGTTACCCGCCCCTATCGCCGGATGGCGGTCGCGTTGGCGCGAGTGGGAAATGGCGACACCGACGCCGCGAGAAGAATTGCGACCGACGCCGCGAACCTGATCAAAATTCGCTATGGCGACGGCGGATGATGCGATAGCGGGGTCGCAACCAAAAATCTTTAGGAGCGACCCATGACCGATATACCAGCCACCGGCCTGCAACTGATTTCATTGCTCAAATCGTCGGGCGAACTTGAAGTTTCGTTAGTCGATGCGCCGGTGCCGGAACCAAAGGAAAACGAGGTCCTGGTCCGAGTCGAAGCGACGCCTATCAATCCGTCTGACCTTGGCCTGCTGTTCGGCCCGGCCGATATCGAAAATGCGGTGGTGTCTGGCACAGCAGAAAAGCCGGTATTGACCGCGCAAATGCCCGAGGCCGCGTTGCGAGCGATGGCAGCACGCCTCGACCAGCCGATGCCGGTCGGCAACGAAGCAGGTGGCGTAGTCGTCGCTGCGGGATCATCGCCTGAAGCACAGGCACTGATCGGCAAGACCGTCGGTATCATCGGCGGCGCAATGTACGCGCAATATCGTGCCGTGAAGGTGAGCGATGCTATTGTCCTTCCCGAAGGCACAACCCCCGCTGAAGGTGCATCCTGCTTCGTCAATCCGTTGACCGCGTTGGCCATGACCGAGGTGATGAAGCGCGAAAACCATACGGCGCTGATCCATACGGCGGCGGCGTCGAACCTTGGCCAGATGCTTCAGAAAATCTGCCTCAAGGACGGCATTCCGCTGGTCAATATTGTACGCAGCGAGGCACAGGCCGAATTGCTGCGTGGGATTGGCGCGACTTATGTCTGCGATTCGACGGCGCCCGATTTCCTCGACCAGCTAACCGACGCCTTGGTCGAAACCGGTGCGACGATTGCCTTCGACGCGATCGGAGGCGGCAAACTTGCGGGGCAGATATTGGGCTGTATCGAGGCGGCTGCGGTCAAGCGGATGAAGGAATATAGCCGCTACGGATCGGACACGTTCAAACAGGTCTATATCTACGGCGCGCTTGACATGGGGCCGACGATCCTAAGCCGCAATTTCGGCTTCTCATGGGCCGTGAACGGCTTCCTGCTCACCCCGTTTCTCATGCAGATCGGTGCGGAGGGCAACCAGCGGCTGCGCACGCGAGTGGTCGCCGAACTGAAAACCACCTTTGCCAGCCATTACACCAGCGAGGTATCGCTGACCGAAATGCTCAATCTCGATGTCGCCAAAGCCTATAACAAGCGTGCCACCGGCGAGAAGGTGCTGGTCAATCCGCACAAGGTGTCCGCATGAGCGTCACGCTTTACGGCATCCCTAATTGCGATACCGTCAAGAAGGCGCGTGTTTGGCTGGATGGCAAGGGCATTGCCTATGCCTTTCACGATTACAAAAAGGCCGGGGCCGATGAGGCCAGGCTTCGCAGCTGGACGAAGGAAGCGGGCTGGGAGAAGATTCTCAATCGCACGGGCACGACGTTCAAGAAACTGCCCGACACCGACAAAGACGGCCTGGACGAAGCAAAGGCGATCCGTCTGATGCTGGCGCAGCCTTCGATGATCAAGCGGCCTGTGGTCGAGGGTGCCAAGGGCGGGTTGCTTGTGGGTTTCAAGCAAGCCGAATGGGAAGCGGCCTTTTCATAAGGGGAAAGTGATGGCGGAGCACAATCAATCTGCCCTGTTCGGCCCGCGCGCCGGAGGCGAACACGCGGCGCAGGCGCTGGAAATCGTGCGCATTGTTGTTGCGCTGCTCATCTTCATCCACGGCGCGGCGCGGCTGGCGGCGGGAGGCGTATTGCCGTTCGGTGCGTGGCTAGACAGCATCGGTTTTCCCGTCGGTATTGTTTTTGCAGGGGGCGTCACTGCCTATGAGCTGATCGCTCCGCTCTTCATACTTGCCCGCCGCTTTGTCACGCCCGCCTGCATCGGACACATCTTTATCCTGTTTCTCGGTATGATATTGGTGCACCTGCCAGCTGGCTGGTTCGTGGTCGGCTTGGGACGCAACGGTATGGAATATAGCGTATTGCTAATCGCGGCGCTCGGCGCGGTCGCTTGGGCATACCGGCCTGCCATGAAAGTGTAATGCGCGTTCGCGACAAGGCATGATGAGATATCTGCTCCCGCTGCTGATTGCCGCCCTCCTCCCCGCCTGTTCAGCAACGGAGAGCCAAGCCATGGAAAAACCGCTTTCAGGACAAGCCATCGTCATCGCACATCGCGGCGCGAGCGGCGAGCGGCCCGAACATACCATCGCGGCCTACACGCTCGCCATCGAGCAAGGGGCGGACTTTATCGAGCCCGACCTGGTGCTGACCAAGGATGGCGTGCTAGTCGCGCGGCACGAGAACGAGATTTCGGAAACCACCGATGTCGCGGGCAAGCCCGAATTTGCGGGGCGCAAGACAACCAAGACCATCGACGGCCAGAAAATGACCGGCTGGTTTACCGAGGATTTTACGCTGGCGGAGCTGAAAACGTTGCGCGCCAAGGAGCGGCTGCCGCAATTGCGCAAGGCCAATATGGCCTTTGACGGGCAGTTCGAAGTGCCGACTTTCGAAGAAATATTGGAGCTGGCGAAGGAGCAGAATGTCGGCGTGTATCCCGAGACCAAGCACCCGTCCTACTTCGCATCGATGGGCCTGCCTCATGAAGCGCCGTTACTCGCGCTCCTGCAGAAATATGGCCATGTCGACAAAACATCGCCAGTGTTCATCCAGTCGTTCGAGGTCGGCAATTTGCAGGCGCTGCGGGGCAAGACCAAGGTCCGGCTGATCCAGCTCATGGACGAAAATGGCAGCCCGCCCGACCGCGCCGATTTGAGCTACCCCGATATGGCAAAACCGGAAGGTCTAAAGGCCGTAGCGGCTTATGCCGACGGCATCGGCCCCAACAAGGCGCTGGTCATCCCGCGTAACCTGCTCGGCAATCTGGGCGACCCCACGAGCCTCGTCACCGACGCGCACAAAGTGGGCCTCGCCGTCCACCCCTGGACCTTCCGCCGCGAAAATTACTTCCTTCCGCGCGGGCAGAAATTGGGCATAGACCCACGCGGTGTTGGAGATCTGAAGGCCGAAATCAGCGCCTATCTTGCCACCGGAATCGACGGCTTATTCAGCGACAATGTTAGCGAAGCGGTGGCTGCCAAAATCAAATAAGTTGAAGGCCTGAACATAAGCTGGGGAGCCGGCGTTCAGGCCTCCCGTGCTGCGCGGCACTAGGGATGCTCGTCCTGCCACTGGAAAACTTCCTCCAGCGGCTTTCCGAAAACATGTGCGATACGGAACGCGACTTCGAGGCTAGGCGAGTATTTGCCCTGCTCTATCGCGGCGATGGTCTGGCGGGTAACGCCGACTTTGTCGCCTAGGTCGCCCTGCGTCATCTCATCGGCCAAGAAGCGCAGCGTTTTGATTTCGTTGGTAAACGGCGGTGCCACGGCTTATGCGCCCTTGCGGTAGAGATATATCTGCGTTCCGATACGCACCAACTCGGCAAACACCACCACTGCCAGCAAAGTGTTCAATATGGTCGGAGTGCCGAAGCCCGAAAAAATCATCCAGATGCATAGCCATGTACCCAAAACAATAGGGTAATAGGCATAATGCGTACCGCGCCAGTGGATCGTCCGGTCACGTTCGTCAGCTTTGGTATGAGCATCGCCGGGATTGATCGCGGCGATCGTGCCGATAATTACAGTCATGGCCAGAATGATCCCAATCGTGATTATGGTCAGCAAACCGCCGCTTGCTGCGATGTTGCCCGGTCCGCGAGGCATTACGGTGTGCAGGCGGAAAAAATACCAGCCAAACGCACATGTAATTACGATGAGCGCAACCCAATGGGTCTTTTCACGAAACGACATATCTCAACTCCAATGTAATGTGATTCGAACTTAATGTTATATATCTTTAACTCTAAGTCAATTAAAAATAACATCGTGCCGCTTCTGGCTTTTGCCCTGACCTTTTAGCGGCTAAGCCCCCGCCCCATGTCCACGCTTCCCAAAACGCTCACCTTCGATACCTCGACCAGCCGGGCGAACCCGACGCCGCAACCGATGAAACGGCTTACAGTGCCGCGCATCCGGCAGCGCAAGGGCGGCGAGCCGCTGGTGATGCTGACCGCCTACACGGTGCGGATGGCGCAGTTGCTCGATCCACATTGCGACATGCTGCTCGTGGGCGATTCGCTTGGGCAGGTCATTTACGGCCTGCCGCATACTGTGGCGGTGACCATGGAGATGATGGCGGCGCACGGCGCGGCGGTGGTGCGTGGCAGTTACCACGCTGCGGTGATCGTCGACATGCCCTTCGGGACTTATGAGGCGTCGCCGGAGCTGGCCTTTGCCAATGCCGCGCGGTTGCTTAAGGAAACCGGCGCTGCGGGGGTAAAAGTTGAGGGTGGCAGGGTGCTAGCACCTACCGTCGAGTTCCTCACCTCGCGCGGTATTCCGGTGATGGCGCATGTCGGGTTGACGCCGCAGGCAGTGAACATCCTCGGCGGCTATGGCGTGCGCGGGAAGAGCGCGGAGGAAGCCAAGTCGATTGTCGAGGATGCGGTCGCGATGTCCGAAGCAGGAGCATTCTCCATGGTGATCGAAGGCGTGCTCGAACCCATCGCTATCGAAATCACCAACAAGATAGCCTGCCCGACCATCGGTATCGGAGCCTCGGCGCAGTGCGACGGACAGGTGCTCGTGACCGAGGACATGCTCGGCCTGTTCGACCGCGTGCCCAAATTCGTGAAGAAGTTCGGCAATATGAGCCTGACCGTCGAAGAAGCGGTGCGCGAATATGCGAGCGGCGTCCGCGACCGCTCTTTCCCCGGCCCCGACCAGCTTTACCAGCCCGCCTAAGCTTAGGCTGGCCTATCACGCCAACTCCCGCTAAGGGAGGCGCCAACTTATGGTTATCACCCAATTTCGGAGGCCCTTTTGGCTTTGACACCGACTGATAAGCGCGCCGGGAGCGACGAAGCTTTCCTGCGCGAAGTGGACGATGCGGTCCGCGCCAGCGATATGACCAATTTCTGGCAGCGCTATGGGCGCTGGTTGCTGCTTGTCCTGGTCGCGGGGCTTTTGGCCTTTGGCGGCTACATTATCCACCGCAACCAGCAGCAGGCCAAGGCCGACCTTCAGAGCGAAGAATTTGTCGACGCGATGGACAAGCTGCGTGCTGGCCAGGAAAAGGAAGCGCGCACCATGCTGGCAACGCTCGCCAAGGCCGACCAGCCCGGATATCGTGCGATGGCGCAGCTCGTCGAAGCAAACCTGCTTGGCGAGGATGGCCAGACCAAGCAAGCGATTGCCATTTACGCAAAGGTTGCTGGCGATACCAGCCTTCCGCAAACCTTCCGTGATTTGGCGCTGATACGCCAGACCAGCGCCGAATTCGACACACTTGCACCGCAGGCCGTTGTCGACCGGTTGAAGCCGCTGGCGACGCCCGGCCATGCCTGGTTCGGCAGCGCGGGCGAGCTGACCGCTTTGGCCTATATCAAAATGGGCAAGGAGAACCTCGCTGGCCCCATTTTTGCCCAGATTGCCAAGCAAGACGGATTGCCACAGACGCTGCGTTCGAGGGCGCAGCAGATGGCGGGGGCATTGGGGGTCGATACCGTTCAGGTTGACGAAAAGCGCAATGCGGCAACACGCGCGGCTGAAGCCGCCGCCAAAGGAGAGTAGAAGTTGAAGACCAGCGCTAAATTGCTTTTGGCCCTTGCCGCCTCTGCGTCGCTCGGCGGCTGCGCCGTCATCGACAGCGTGCGCGGTGACGCAGGCAAAAAGAACAATACCCCGACTGTCGGCAACCGCGTAGATATATTGGGCACCGAGCGCGATATGGAAGTCGATCCGGCGCTTGCCAACGTCGCGGTCATCCTGCCGCCCGCAATGGTCAACGACGCCTGGGCGCAACCCGGCGGTAACGCTGCCAAATCGCCCGGTCATGTCGAGCTGGGCCAGGGTCTTGCCCGCATCTGGACTGCGACCGTCACCGGCGCCAACCCGCGCGCGCGTCTTGCCGCGAGCCCGATGGTCAGCGACGGGCGCTTGTACGTAGTGGACACCACCGCTCGCGTGACCGCGTTCGATGCCAATAACGGCGCGCAAATATGGTCGAATGCACTTGAAGTGGCCGATGACGGCAAATCTTCGCGCTTCGGAGGGGGCGTCAGCGCGACCAGCACTAATGTCTTTGCTACCAACGGCGTCGGCGATGTCGCCGCATTGGCTGCCGATACCGGCGCGCTGGTCTGGAAGAAACGCCCTGCCGGACCGCTGCGCGGTGCCCCGACGCTTTCGAACGGCAATGTCTATGTGATGACACAGGACAACCAGATTTACGCATTACGCCAGACAGATGGCGAAGCGCAGTGGAACGAGGCGGGCCCGATTGCCGCATCGGGCATTTTCGGCGTCGGTGCCCCTGCTGCTGCGCAGGGCACCGTTATCGCAGGCTATTCGAGCGGAGAGCTTGCTGCCTATCGTTATGAAAACGGTCGTAGCCTGTGGACGGACACATTGTCGCGCACTTCGCTATCGACCAGCGTTTCGACGCTGACCGATATCGACGCCGATCCGGTCATCGACCGCGGCCGTGTGTTTGCGCTCGGCAAGGGCGGGCGAATGGCGTCCTATGAACTGGTGAGTGGTCAGCGAATCTGGGAAATCAACATTGCTGGCATTTCCACCCCCGTTGCGGCGGGCGAATGGGTGTTCGTCATGACCGACGAAGGCCGCCTGCTCTGTGTGGCGCGGTCGAGCGGGAAGATCCGCTGGATTTCGAAGCTGCAGCGTTACGAAAATGAAGAGAAGAAAAAGGGCCCGATCAGCTGGTACGGCCCAGTGCTCGCGGGCGGACGGTTGATGGTGGTCAATTCGCAGGGTCAGCTTTGGGCGGTCGCACCGGCTGACGGCACAGCGAGCCAAGCAGTCGATCTCAAAACCGAAGTCTCGCTCGCGCCGGTCGTTGCCAACCAGACGCTATATATTCTCGACGACAGCGGACGCATTTCCGCATTTCGTGGATAATCGAAGGAGTTAATCCGGCATGTTGCCGACGGTAGCCATTATCGGTCGGCCCAATGTCGGCAAGTCCACGCTTTTCAACCGGCTGGTCGGCAAGAAGCTGGCGCTTGTCGATGACATGCCGGGCGTTACCCGCGACCGTCGCGAAGGCGAAGGCCGTTTGTTCGACCTTGAATTCATTATCGTCGATACCGCCGGTTATGAAGATGAAGACCCCGACACGCTGCCCGGGCGGATGCGAATGCAGACCGAGGCAGCGATTGCGGGGGCGCAGGTTGCCTTGTTTCTAATCGACGGACGTGCCGGTGTAACCCCGCTCGACGAAGAAATTGCCCGTTGGTTGCGGAGTAGCGCGACGCCGGTGGTGCTTGCGGTCAACAAGGCCGAAGGCAAGCAGGGCGACGACGGCATTCTCGAAAGCTATGCGCTTGGTTTCGGCGACCCGATTGCGATCAGCGGCGAGCATGGCGAGGGCATGGCCGACCTGTTCCAGGCGTTGTTGCCACATATCGACGGAGGCGCCTTCGAGGTCGCCGACCCAGAAGCGCCCGACGCTATCTTGAAACTTGCCATCGTCGGCCGCCCCAATGCGGGTAAATCGACGCTGATCAACAAATTGCTCGGAGAAAATCGCCTGATTACAGGCCCCGAGGCGGGAATTACCCGCGACAGTATCTCGGTCGATTGGGTCTGGACCGACCCCAATCCGAAACAAGGCGAACCTGATGAGGAAGGCAATATCCCGCCGCTTCTTGCCGAACGCCGCGTCCGCCTGATCGACACCGCCGGGATGCGCAAGCGCGCCAAGGTGCAGGACAAGCTCGAAAAACTCTCGGTCGCCGATGCCCGCCATGCCATCGATTTTGCCGAGGTGGTAGTGCTTCTGCTCGATGCCACCAAGGGCCTGGAAGTGCAGGACCTGAAAATTGCAGACCATGTCATTCAGGAAGGGCGCGCGCTGATCATCGCGATCAACAAATGGGACATTGCCGAAAATGCGAGCAGCCTGTTCAACGGCATCCGCGCCGCATTGGAGGAAGGTCTGTCGCAGCTCAAGGGAGTGCCGTTGATTGCCGTTTCTGCCGCCACCGGCAAAGGTCTCGACCAGATGCTCTCTGCCGCCTTCGAGGCGCGCGATGCTTGGAACAAGCGCGTACCCACGGGCATCCTCAACCGCTGGTTCGAGGCCGCAATTTCGGCCAATCCGCCTCCAGCCCCCGGCGGTAAGCGGATCAAGCTGCGTTACATGACCCAGGCGCGTAACCGCCCGCCAACCTTCGTGATTTTCGGCAACAGGACCGACGAGTTGCCTGCAAGTTACGCGCGTTATCTGCTCAACGGCATCCGGCGCGACCTAGATTTCGGAGCGGTCCCTGTGCGGATCAACTTCCGTTCGTCGAAAAACCCTTATGCCGACAAGGACTAAGGCCGGCGCAAGAGTTTCTTAAACAGATAGCATCAACGCTCTGTTTACTTCTCCAAGTGTAAAAGAACCCGACAGGACCAGTGATTATCAACCTGATCCACGGAGTAATGCGTTGAACAACCAACCAGATGATATGATCGACTGGAAGACTTTTACCGAAACCCGGAACCTTCTGGGTGCCGGTTTTGTGCGCATTCTCGGCTATTTCCGCGAGGATGGCACCAAATCGGTTGCCGCGATCGAAGAAGCGATGCGGCTGAAGGATTCTGCAAAGCTGGTAATGCCTGCCCATACGCTGAAAGGCGAATCCTGGCAGTTCGGCGCGGACAAGCTCGCCATCCTCGCCGAGGAGATTGAGGTTGCGGCGCGGCACTATGTCGAAATCCAGATCGACCCGTCCGAACTGGTCGAAAAAGTCGTGCGCTTGCGCCCAGTGTTCGAAGCGACGCTGGCTGCGCTGGAAAGCGAAGCAAGTCCGCTCGTCGAACGCCGCCCGGTCAGCTTTGGTCAGCGCAATGCGCTTGGCGGAATGAGCTACGGCTAAACTGCTACTTACGACTCCTGCTCGTCGGCAGGTTTCGACTGTAGCTGTATATAATTCTCGATGCCCATTCGCGCGATCATGTCGAACTGCTTTTCAAGGATATCGACATGCTCTTCCTCATTTTCGAGGATGTGCGCGAAAATTTCGCGGCTAACGAAGTCGCGCACGCTTTCGCAATGCGCGATGGCGTCCTTCAACAGCGGCAAAGCTTCATATTCCAGCTCAAGGTCGGCCTTCAGGATTTCCTCGACCGTTTCGCCAATGCGCAAACGCCCAAGCAACTGGAAATTCGGCAGGCCGTCGAGAAACAATATACGCTCGGACAGCTGGTCGGCATGTTTCATCTCGTCGATCGATTCATGTCGCTCGAAAGCCGCGAGCTTGGCGACACCCCAATTGTCGAGCATGCGGTAATGCAGCCAATATTGGTTGACTGCGGTCAGCTCGTTCTTGAGCGCTTCGTTGAGATATTCGATAACCTTGGCGTCGCCTTTCATGGCGTGTCTCCTCTTTGCGGGTTGCAAACAGTTTAGCGCCAAATGGCACACAAGAAAAGCCCGAAAGCCGCAGAAAAGCTAGGTTTTTTGAACCGCTATTGCTAGGCGGTCGCAGGTCCGGCGCTGATAATGTTTCGCGCAAACGAAAGGCACTGGCCGCATTTGGGCTTACTGCCGAGGCGCGCATAAACGTCGTTCGGACGCTCCGACCCGCAACGCACTGCGGCACGAAGGTCTTTTTCCCGAATCGCATTACACACGCAAACGACCATAGATTTGGCTCCTGCGAACGACATAGCGTTAATGCGAATTGGTTGCAATAGCTTTAACGCGCCAGCGGCTGAATTTTCATCCTTGCCAGCGAACGCCACAGCCATTCGAGCGGCCCATAGCGGAATCGCTCCAGCCACGGTTTCGACCAGAGCAGCATCACCACCCATGCGCCTAGCACGAACATCCAAAGGCCAGGGCGGCTGATGTCGCCAAAAAGGCCAAGACCGTAGCCGTAAAAAATGGTCGTCATGACAATGCTCGTGCCGAGGTAGTTGGTGAAAGCCGCCTGCCCCGCGGCCGCAACACGCGCGATGAACCCGCTGCCTTCCAGCCGCTGCACCAGCATCACCAGCAGTGCCGCATAGCCCACCGTAAGCATAAGCTTTGGTATCGCCGACCAGGATATGAAAACCGCCAGCGATGTGATGAGGTCGTAACCGGTCGACGCCACCCAAACAGCAAGCAATGTTGTCAGCACCAGCCCTGCCGGAACCAGCCGCTTTGCCCAGCGCGCATAGTCCGCGCGATCCCATTCGCCGGTCAGAAAGCCGTTTTTCTTGCATGCCATGCCGATCATCATCAGCGGCAGTGTTTCGGCGATGGACTGGACCACCAGCATCAACGGACCGGACCAATCGTCAAGCCGGTGCTGCAATATCCCGGCATAGCCTCCACGATAAATGGCCAGTTCCTTCGCCACGTTCATATTGAAGTCGGGCGCGGCCATGATCTCCCGATATTGCTTGACCGTCTCTGGATCGGCGCCCGGCATATTTGCAGCAAATTGCAGCACTTGGAGCCCGCCAAATTGAAGCCCCCACAACAGAAAGCCGAGGCCGAAGATGATCAGCGCCCATTTGATCAGGCGCTGTGGCTCCCAGTTGCGAAAAAGGAAGGCAATGCAGCCGACGATTGCGTAGAGAAACAATATATCGCCGAACCAGATGAAAAAATAATGGGCAAGCCCGAACAGGGCGAGCCAGAACATGCGCGAATAATGCACCTTCTTAGCGCTTTCGCCTTTAGCATCGGCACGCTCGATGATCAGCATCATGCTTGCGCCGAACAACAGCGAGAACAGTCCCCGCATCTTGCCGTCGATAAAGACGAAGGAGAAAATCCACGCAATCTGGTCGCCCAGCGTTTCACCCGCATAGGCCTTTGGCGTGACATAAGCCCATTCGGGCATGGAAAAGCCGACGATGTTCATCGCCAAAATGCCCATCACCGCAAAGCCGCGCATGGCGTCAAGCGTGATGTGCCGCGTTGCGCTATCCTGCATAAACCCTCCCGTTATCGTGCGGTTAATATGGCTGCGCTTTGCCAGCGTCCAGCCCTGTTAATCTTTCCTTATTGACATCTGTGTAGGTAAGCTTTAGCTAACATCAAATAGATTCGCCGGAGTTCTACCCGTGACTACATCGACCACCGCCATTCCGTTTCATCATCCAAACCGCCCTTCGAGCGAATTTCGCCCGTTTAAGGCCTGGCATCATTTCAAGAACCTGATGGCGGACAAGGAAGATACCGAGCAGGTGTTTCATATCATTGCCGCGCTGCGCGGTGGGGCGTTCCGCAAGGTTGCCAGCAAATTCTGGCATAGTGAAAAGGGCCAGCGGCTGCTCGCCACCAACCAGAGGCTAATCGACGTCCTCGACGACCACGACACGCTGAAAAAGCTTCCTGCGGGCACCGTGGGCAGGGCCTATGTCGATTTCATGGAGCGCGAGGGCCTGAGCGCCGCAGGTCTCGAAGCCGAATATGCGAAGTTCACCGAAGCAGGTACGCGCTTTGAAGATGGAATCGACCGCTATGGCGACCGCCTTCGCGACACGCACGACTTGCACCACATCCTGACCGGCTATGGCCGCGATGCGCTGGGCGAGCAATGCGTGCTTGCGTTTACCTACGCGCAAAACCGCAATCTCGGTGTCGGCTTCATCGCCTATATGGGCGGCTTCGAACTCAAGCGCCGCGTCGCACCTTCAGCTCCGATCATGAAGGCGGTTCATGAAGGCTATCGCATCGGCAAGGCAGCGAGCAATCTGGTGCATGAGGATATCAATGCGCTTTTGAAGGAGCCGCTGGCGGATGCGCGCAAGCGGATCGGCATTCCCGAACCGGTCGCTTACAAGGCAGCGCATGAGTCAATGCGCGCAGGTGGCGTAGACCCATATAATCTTCTCGCAGCGGTAGCCTAAAGCCAACTGGAAATCTGTTCCAACGGCTTCTTGATAGTCGCATGCACCGGCACGGTCGCGTCCGCCGTTGGATGACCGACCACAAGCACCATGACCGGCTTTTCACTCGCGGGTCGGCCGCAAATGCGGTTCAGAAATTTCATTGGATTGGGCGTGTGCGTTAGCGTCGCCAGTCCCGCATCGTGCAACGCCGCAATCAGGAATCCGGTGGCGATACCGACGCTTTCGCCAATGTAGTAATTCTGCTTGTCGTCACCCGGATAAAGCCCGCCCCGGCGCTGGCCGAATATCACGATCAGATGGGGCGCGGTTTCGAGATATGGCTTGACCTCGTCGGTGCCTAGCGGCGCGAGTGCCTCGATCCACTCCTGACTTGCCTTGCCGGCATAGAAGTCGCGTTCCTCAGCCTCGGCGGCCTCGCGCAGCGCCCGTTTCTTTTCCGGCGACGAGATAACTGCAAAATGCCAGGGCTGGTGGTTCGCCCCACTGGGCGCCGTTCCGGCGGCCAGCAACGCCGATTCAATCACGGCACGCGGCACCGGCGTATCGGCGAAATAGCGGCAGGTACGTCGCATCTTGAGCGCGTCGTAAAAATGTTCAGCACGAGCTATTCTTTCCTCGTCAGAATAAGCGGGCAATGCGTCGTACGCGATGGTGTCATGCTGTTTCATGACCTGAACGCTAGCCAACTATCTTGTACAGAACCAGCCCCACCGGGCGTTAACCTACTTTATCGTTGCCCAGCGCGACTATCTCTGTGATTATCGGGTAAAGGGTCGTCCCGCCATTTTGCCATCGAGTCCGAAAACGGGCCGTGCAGTGTCATGCTGGAGGAGATGACCATGCGTGCCCTTTATTGTGTTGCAGCAATTTTGCTGCTGTCGGGATGCGCCGAGCACCGGCTGATCGTGCCGCGCCCCAACCCGACCGGCGCACCCATAACCGTCAACAGCGATGCCTATGCCTTCGGCACCGTGCAGCGGCGAAATGTGGTCGCTTGCGACACCAACATCATCGATGAAGTGCGCGTGAAGCAGAATCTCGGGCAGGCGCTGGTGACGGTGCTGACGCTCGGCATCTATATGCCGACCACCATCGAATACGTCTGCGGCAATATACCCAATGACGAGGGCAGCACCGATAATTGACTAATGACTGAGGGAGAAGTCCGATGCCTGCCGATCCGCATGTCATCACCGAGAATAATGTCCAGTGGGTCAACCATCACGAGAATGTGAAGGGCGCGGTCGCCAAAAGGCTGACCGTCAAGAATGAGACGCCGACACAGGCCACTATGGCGGGAATGCGGGCCACAGCGGTACGCATCCAGGGATTGATCGGGCAAGCCGTGGCCGCCGGGGTACGTATCCGCGCCTGCGGCTCGCGCTGGTCATTCTCGGACCTGCCACTCATCGTCGGGGGTTGGATGGTCGAAACCAGCCGTCTCGATTATACTTTTGCCGTCGCAACAGGCGATGTCGAGCCCGGCTCGGCGACTTTGCCCGAGGACCTCTATCTCGCCCAATGCGGCGCGAAGGTTTCGAAAATCAATGAGCGGCTCGAAACGGTGCAGCGCAAGCGCGCGTTGCGCACATCGGGGGCCAGCAACGGCCAGACCATCGGCGGTATGATCGGCACCGGCGTGCATGGCTCTGCAATCGGCGTCGGTGGCCTCGAGAGCCAGGTCGCGGGCATCCAGCTTTTGACCGCGAGCCAGAATTTGTGGCTCGAACCCGCGCGCGCGCCGACGATGACCGCGGCCTTTGCGGCGAAACTCGGCGCGACCCTAGTGCGCGACAATGCGAAGTTCGATGCGGCGCTGGTGAGCCTCGGTGCCCTTGGTATCGTCCATTCGGTGCTGCTGCGCTCGACCGGACGCTACCGGCTCAATTCGTCGCTCCGCCATATCCCCTTCGGCCAGCTCCAGACCGCGCTCAATACGCTGACCTTTGCAGGCTCGGGCATTCCCGACGAAAGCCGGGTGCCCTATTTTTTCCAGGTCATCCTCGACCCGCGCCAGATGGACATCGGCTTCACCACCATCCGCTACAAGGAAGCCTGCCCGCCGGGATACACGCCCAATTACAACCTCACCTCTGCGTCCGAACCCGGCACCGACGTCCCCCGGCTCATTTCGTCGGCGATCCGGATGTTCCCCGATTTGCGCGACGTTGCGGTGCGGACCTTAATGAACATTGAGCTTCGCGTGCGCACCGATGTCGAAGCCGAATGGCGTGTGCCGGGCGAAACCTACAGCTTCACTAGCGCGCGCGAAGGCGTGGCGAGCTCTGGCTTTGGCGTGCCTATCGCGCAGGTCACGACTGCGCTGTCGATCATGCGCGAGGCGTTCCTCGTTCACAAAAGCGCACCGGTGGTCTTCACCTGCCGCTATGCAAAAAAATCGCCCGCTATGCTCGGCTTCACCCGTTACGACCCGACCTGCATTATCGACATCGACGGCGTCGAGACGCCTGCTACGATGAAGCTCATCAAGCTCGCCACCGAACGACTTGAGGCCGCAGGCATGCCCTTCACGCAACATTGGGGCAAGACCAACCATATGACCAAGGCGCGCGTGCGTAACGCATTCGGTGGCGACGTCGACCGGTGGAATGCGACCCGCAAACTGCTGCTGCCCAATGCGGCGGAACGCAATGCGCTGTCTTCGGTTTATCTGGATGGATTGGGCTTGAACGCCTGACCTGATTTGCGGACCAGAAAGCAAGGGGGTAGGGTTGGCGATGCTTTGGACGCTGACCCCACATGCTGCTGCATCGATTTTGCTCGCTATTCTCGTATTTTACGCCTTCGCAACGGAAAAGCTGCGCGTTGAAATTATCTCGCTGCTTACCATCGGTGCCATCGCGCTCGGCCTCTATTTCTTCCCGATGCCGGACATGGTGCCTAATCAGGGTCTGGTTCTGGCCTTCGAAGGCTTTGGCCACCCTGCGCTGATTACCATCTGTGCATTGATGATCATGGGGCGCGGATTGGTAGTAACGGGCGCGCTCGATCCGGCAGCGCGGGCGCTACGTTCGGTGTGGCGTATTAACCACCAGCTAGGATTGCTGGTTACATTGTTGCTCGCTGTCGGGCTCAGCATGATGGTCAACGATACACCGGTGCTCGTCCTGCTCCTGCCGATCATGACGCAGCTCGCTTTGCAAGGAGCGATGCCCACGTCGAAAACGCTGATACCGGTAAATTCAGCCATTCTGATTGGGGGCATGGCAACGACAATTGGTACATCGACGAATTTGCTTGTGGTTTCGATAGCGCAGGATCTGGGGATGCCCGCCATCGGGGTATTCCATTATACCCACATCGTTCTGATCGCGGCGGTCATTGCCCTTCCCTATATCTGGCTGGTCATGCCGCGCCTGCTCCGCGGCACCGAAATCCAGCAAGAAGCAGAACGACATAATTTTCTTGCGACTTTCCGCGTTAGCGACGCTTCACCGCATCTGGGAAAAGATGCGGGAGAGCTGGCCAAAATTTTCCCGGCTGAGTTCAAACTGACCGCACCCTTGGCCGAACCGCTCGCCCCCGATATGCGACTGGCGGTTCAGGCTCCGCGCGACGCCTTGATAGAAGCGGCACGATTGCTTGGCGCAACTGCCGCGCCGCGATGGTTGATCGAACGTGTCACGCGCGACGCCGCCGCTCAGGGGCATGACATTGCAATCGCCGAACTTGCCGTGACCGACGATTCCCGTCTGGTCGGAAGGACGCTACAAAATGCGGGACTTGAAGGCGTTGCGGTTCTCGGCATCGACCAGGCGCTCCGCTTTATCCATGAACATCGCGAGAAAAGCGCGCAGGCGCCGTTACGTGAGGGGGACGTGCTGCTCGCGATGGGCACTGAAGCACGTTTGCAGCAATGGGCACAAGAAGATGCGCTCTTGTTGCTTGCGGGCATCAAGGAGCTGCCGCGCTCAAGCAAAGCACCTTTGGCGCTGACAATCATGGCGCTGGCGGTCGGGATTGCAAGCGTCGGGCTGATCCCAATTGCCATTACTTCGCTCGCGGGAGCGGTTGCCATGTTCCTGACCGGTTGTGTCAAATTCGAGCGTGTGGGCAGGGCGCTTTCTGCACAGGTAATCGTGCTCGTTGCCGCGAGTATTGCCATTGGCAAATTATTTTTGGTGAGCGGGGCAGCCGAGTGGATTGGTGAGGGGCTGGCGATGGGTCTGCAATATGCGGCGCCGGCGATGGTCATTGCAGCGGTGATGCTTTTTGTGACCGTGCTTACCAACTTTGCATCAAATGCGACTGCCGCTGCGGTCGGAACGCCGATTGCCTTTGCCTTGGCAAAACAGCTCGGCCTGCCGGTGGAGCCTCTGGTGCTTGCCGTGTTATTCGGGTGCAACCTGTGCTACGCCACACCCGTTGCCTATCAGACGAATATGCTGATAATGGCGGAGGGTGAATATCAGTTCCGCGACTATATGCGAACCGGGGTGCCGCTGGTGCTGATTATGATTACAACGCTCTCGACGTTGCTGGTGTGGCAATATGAGCTTTAACGGCGGTCCTTGCGGATCATCAGTTTGAGTCCCGACCAGACCGCGTCCACCGCGCAGACCTTCACATCGACCAGATCGCTATCGGGCAGGATGATTTCGCGGATCGTGTCTTCGGTAATGTCGGTTTCGACCTTCGAGGCCTTTTTGGGCCAGCTTACCCAGATGAAACCGGCGGGATCGATCACCTGCCGCAATGCCGCGAGCTTCTCCTCGAGCGCCTTCCTTTCGGTGACGAAAATATGCGCGGCGTTAATGCCCGATGTCGGCACTTCCTCCTCGGAAAGCGTCAATTCCTGCGCATAGATTTCGGCGCGGACGCTGTCCGGAAGACAATCGAACCAGACGCGCATCCCGTCCTTGTAACCGAGCTTCTGTGCGAGCAGGGTGCCGGAATATCCTGTGATCATGGCAGGATAAATCAGCGGCGCAGCCTCATTGTTCCATCCAGTCCTTGAAGAAGCTCTCATGTGCGGCGCGGAGGTCGGCCAAGGCTATCGCTTGGTAAATGGGTTCGCGACCGCGGCACAAGGCGATAGTTTCTCCCCCTGTCCAGCCGATGAAGCAGCAACCTATACCATTGTCGCTTGCCAGCTTTTCGATTGCATCGGTGTCGAAACGCTCTGTTACAACATAGCGTGACTGATTCTCCGAGAAGAGCGACCAAGCGTGTTGGACCTTTTCGCGATCAACTTGATTTTCAAATGCCGAAACTTCAAGCAGTGCACCTATATTGCCAGCCAATGCCATCTCTGTGATCGCGACCAGTATACCGCCATCTGACACATCATGAACCGCCGTCACCAGCCCTTTAGCCACTATCCGACGAACGAACTCGCCGTGGCGGCGTTCAGCCGCCAGATCGACCTTCGGCGGTAAACCGTCCTGCTTTCCGTGGCAGACATCTAACCAAACCGACTGCCCCAGCTCTGGAATCGCGCGGGGGTCTGCTCCGATCAGCAAAATTTTATGCGCGCCATCCTTCAATCCAATCGTCGCCATCTTGCTAACATCTTCAAGTACACCCACGCCGCCGATGGCAGGTGTCGGCAAGATGGCGCTGCCGCCGCCCGTTGCCTTGCTCTCGTTGTAGAGCGAGACATTGCCCGACACGATCGGGTAATCGAGCGCGCGGCAGGCGTCGGCCATGCCTTCGAGGCAGCCGACGATTTGCGCCATGATTTCGGGGCGCTGCGGGTTGGCGAAGTTGAGGCAGTTGGTGATGGCCAGCGGCTTTGCCCCTACCGCGCAGATATTGCGATAGGTTTCGGCCACCGCCTGCTTGCCGCCCTCATAGGGGTCGGCGTAGCAGTAACGCGGGGTGCAGTCGGTGCTCATCGCCAGCGCGCGATTGGTGCCGTGGATGCGCACCACCGCCGCGTCGCCGCCCGAAAGCTGCGCGGTGTCGCCGCCCACCTGGCTGTCATATTGCTGCCAGATCCACGCGCGCGAAGCGAGGTCGGGGCAGGCCATCAGCTTCAGCAAATCCGCGCCGATATCGGTCGATTCGGGGATATCGCCGAGCGGCTTGACCTTGGCCCAGGCTTTATATTCTTCCTTCGAAGCGGCGGGCCGGTCGTAAAGCGGCGCATCCTCCGCGAGCGGCCCGAGCGGAATATCGCACACCACCTCACCCTTGAAGGTCAGCACCATATGGCCGGTGTCGGTGACTTCGCCGATCACCGCGAAATCGAGTTCCCATTTGTCGAAAATCGCCTTGGCAAAATCCTCGCGGCCGGGCTTGAGCACCATCAGCATGCGTTCCTGCGATTCGGACAGCATCATCTCATAGGGCGTCATGCCCTCCTCGCGGCACGGCACCTTGTCCATGTCGAGAATGATGCCTGCCTTGCCGTTGGTCGCCATTTCGACGCTCGAGCTGGTCAGCCCCGCCGCGCCCATATCCTGAATCGCCACAATCGCGTCCGACGCCATCAGTTCGAGGCAGGCCTCGATCAGCAGTTTTTCGGTAAACGGATCGCCGACCTGCACTGTGGGTCGTTTTTCCTCGGTATCCTCACCGAAATCGGCGCTCGCCATCGTTGCGCCGTGGATGCCGTCGCGGCCGGTTTTCGAGCCGACATAGACGATGGGGTTGCCCACGCCGGTCGCGGCGGAATAGAAAATTTTGTCCTGATCGGCGATGCCGACGGTCATCGCGTTTACGAGGATATTGCCGTCATAGGCCGGATGGAAATTGGTCTCACCGCCCACCGTCGGCACGCCGACACAATTGCCATAGCCGCCGATGCCGGCGACAACGCCCTGCACCAGATGCTTCATCTTCGGGTGGTCAGGCCGCCCGAAACGCAGCGCGTTGAGGTTCGCGACAGGCCGCGCGCCCATTGTGAAGACATCGCGCAGGATGCCGCCGACGCCCGTTGCCGCGCCCTGATAAGGTTCGATGTAGGACGGGTGGTTGTGCGATTCCATCTTGAAGATGGCGGCGAGCTTTGTGCCGTTCGGCCCTTCACCAATATCGATAACGCCAGCATTCTCGCCGGGGCCGCATATGACCCACGGCGCGGTCGTCGGAAGTTTCTTTAAATGGATACGCGAAGATTTATAGGAACAATGCTCCGACCACATGACCGAGAATATGCCTAGCTCGACCAGGTTCGGTTCGCGCCCGAGGGCGTGAAGCAAACGCGCATATTCCTCCTCGTTGAGGCCGTGGTCGGCGACGATTTGAGGGGTGATGGCGGTGGCGGCGTCTGACATGGCCCGCCTCTAGCGAGATGGGCCCATGACGCCTAGCCCTTACAATGAGGCCCCGGACATTTTTTGCCCGGAGCCTCCCTCAATATATGCTAACGGGCAGCTATGACGGCCGTGTCACTTGTTGACTCTTTCGGACGGGCAAATGTGACATATTTGCTGCCAACCGTGCCGCGTACCTTGTTCTTCGTGACGACAAGCCGGAATGGCACACCGCCGTCTGCAGTACCCCGAAGCACGGTTTTGCCATCGGCTTCGGTGGCAGTGTATCGATAGGTGATGCCGTCACGTTCAAATGTCCGTGCTTCGGGCTGTTCTGCAAGCGTAGCAGTCGAGGCCAGAGTGGCTATTGCAATGGTGAGGAAAGTGCGAAAGATTTTCATGCTATTGCCCCTTTCAATGGTTGGGCCGGACAGCATCCTCTCTTTCATCTTGTGCAGTGCAGCATATTAGGCGCGGGTCGCCACGCAATTGCAAAAAGGCGAGAATTGCTTGCGCTTGGTGCAATCGCGTCATCCCGCTGTCACATGCGGGCGATGCAAACGAAAATGGCCGCTGGTATTGCTACCAGCGGCCACTGCGCCTGATGGTGGAAGTCCTTGGCCCAAGGGCCATTCTTTCCGGTATCTGGCGTCAGGTTCCCCAACTTGGCCCGAAGGCCTTGTTGGTTCCCCTAATGCACCTTCGGTATCCGTCCCGGCGTTGCTCGTCTTGCGACCAGCCGCACTTGAACTTCGTTTTCCGGCACCACCGCCTCGGCTACATTTTCCTTTCCGAAGAAAGGCTTGCCTTCCGATTTGGCGATCTGGTTAGGAACCGTTCCGCTCCGTTTCCGAGGAAACTTTGCTTCGTGGCGTCCCTTCCCGATGACATGAAACTGTCATGAAAACCGAGTCGCGCAAACATAAAAATGCAAAGTTATCCACAGGCAGAGCGATTCACGGTGGACAAGTTGGCGCACAAGTGCGGAGCGCAAACGAATACGGCCTTCACGCTGTGCATGAAGGCCGTTCGGTTCAACCGGGGGCGAGGGAGAGAGGAGGAGAGTGCCGCCCGGCCGAAGTGCGTTTCGGCAATTGCTCGCCGTTGACAGCCAGATAGCCAGTGGTTGCTTATGCTGCAATTGCGTAAAGAATCAGGACAGTTGCATGTTTTGCAACTGTCCTGATTGCCGTAACGTCAAGCGATTCAATGCATACGAATGTCCGAAGTTTACGGCGCAATCCCGTTATGCGGCAGGCTCGAATAGGCAATGCCTCCATCGCAGGCGAGCGTATCGCCGACGATATAGTCGCCCGACCGCGCAGCAAGGAAGATGGCAAGCCCTGCCATATCTTCTGGCGTGCCGATGCGCGGGAAAGGAATGCCCTTGGCCACCGCGTCGGCATGATCGCGCGCGGCCTTGTTCATATCCGACTGGAAAGCGCCGGGGGCGATGCCGCTGACCAAGATGTTGTCTTTGACCAGTTCCGCCGCCAGCCGCCGCGTCAGGTGGATCACGGCCGCCTTCGACGCCTGATAGGCATAGGTTTGCCACGGATTGATCTTGATACCGTCGATCGAGGCAATGTTGATGACCTTGCCGGGCCGCTCGAAGGTCGCGGCCTTTTTCATCAACGGATGCAAGGCCTGCGTCAGGAAGAACAGCCCCTTTACGTTGAGGTCCATGACCCGGTCCCATTGCGCATCGGTCACCGTGCCGAAATCCGCGCCCCAAGCGGCGCCTGCATTGTTGACGAGGATGTCGACCTTTTCCTCGCGCTCTGCGATCTGCGCGGCGAGGCTGGTGCAACCTTCAACGGTCGACAGGTCGCAAGGTAGGCCGATGACCTTGTCGCCGAACTGCGCCACGGTTTCCTCGATCTGGTTGACCTTGCGCGCGCTGATGTAAATGCGCGCGCATCCAGCGTTGAGATAGCCCTCCACAATCATCTTGCCGATGCCACGTGAGCCGCCGGTGACGACGGCCACGCGGTCGTTAAGGTTGAACAGGGTCTGGATGTCCATATTGAGTCCTTCTTAGTATCCGTTCATCGTCGCGACGCGGTCGGCGTGGTAGTAAGCGTCGCCGAAAAACTCGTTCAGGCTGCGGTCGCGCTTCATGTAAAGGCCGATGTCATATTCGTCGGTCATGCCGATGCCGCCGTGCATCTGCACCCCTTCGCGCACCGCGAGGTTGCAGGCAAGGCCTGACTTGGCCTTGGCCGCCGCGACGTAGAGTTGGGCCTTGGCGTGTCCTTCATCGAGCAAAGATTGCGCCTTCAGCACGATCGACCGCGCGCCTTCCATTTCGCCATAAAGATGCGCGGCGCGGTGCTGGAGCGCTTGGAATTCGCCTATCAGCCGGTCGAACTGCTTTCGTTGTTTGAGATAATCGAAAGTCATATCCATAGCGCCGCCGCCGACACCGACCATTTCCGCCGCCGCGCCCACGCGGCCCGCATCGAGCATTTTGCCGAGCACCGACCAGCCGCCATCGACTTCGCCGATCACAGCATCGGCATCAACCTGAACGCCGTCGAGCGTGACATGCGCTGCCACCGCCGAATCGACCAGGCGCGCTGCTTCCAGCGAAAGCCCCGCCGCATGTTTCTCGACAGCGAACAAGGTCAACCCGTCAGTCTCACCCGGTGCGCCAGCCGTGCGCGCGGCAACGATCAGCACGTCCGAAGATGCGCCCTGCACAACGAACTGTTTCTGCCCCGACAGCTTGAAACCATTGCCGCTGCGTTCGGCCTTGCAGGCAATTTTTTCGGGTCTGTGTTTCGCACCTTCGTCGATGGCCAGTCCGATCACAGTCTCGCCCGCGATGATTCCGGGGAACCAGCGTTCCCGCATGGCCTTGTCAGCCAGCTTCAGCGCCTCGACCGCCGCGACCGAGGTCGACAGGAATGGCGAAGGCGACAGGTTGCGCCCGATTTCCTCGAGCACAATCCCCGCCTCGATATGGCCGAGACCCAGCCCGCCTTGGTCTTCCGGAATAAGGATGCCGGTAAAGCCCATCTCGGCAAATTGCTTCCACAGATCGTGGCTGAAACCATCCTTGCAGGCCTTGTCGCGAAACTCCCGGAAATGTTTGACCGGAGCCTCGCTGGCCATGAAGTCGCGCGCGCTATCGCGCAACATCACTTGGTCGTCGTTAAGTGTCATCGCCATTGTTACGCCCCCGGCATATCTAAAATACGTTTGGCGACGACGTTGAGCATCACCTCGCTGGTGCCACCCTCAATCGAGTTGGCCTTTGTCCGCAACCAGTTCCGCGCCTTCGACCCGCCATTCGAGCGTTCGCTTTCCCATTCGAGGGCGTTGGAGCCGCCGATCGACATCACCAGCTCGTTGCGTTTCTTGTTAAGCTCGGTCCCGACATATTTCATCAGATTTGAATAAGCCGGATGCGCCTTGCCTGTCTTCCACTCATCCATGAAGCGTTCGCCATGCGCACGGAAGGTGAGGTTATCGACATCGAACAAAGCCATTTGCGCGCGCAGCACGGGTTCTTCCGCCAACACATCTTTCATCGCCGCGCCAATGCCCGACAGGGCACCATCGCCGCTTGCACCCGCGCCCGAAATCATCTCGCGCTCGTGGCCGAGCAGATATTTGGCGACATCCCAGCCGCGGTTCAGTTCGCCGACAATCTGGTGCTTGGGCACCACGACATTGTCGAAGAACGTTTCGCAAAAGGGCGAGTTGCCTGAAATGAGCTTGATCGGCTTGGTCGAAACCCCCGGCGTTGCCATGTCGAACAACAGGAAACTGATGCCCTGATATTTGTTGCTCTTGTCGGTACGGACGAGACAGAAAATCCAGTCGGCTTCGTCAGCGTAACTGGTCCAGATCTTCTGGCCGTTGACGACCCAATGATCGCCCTTGTCTTCACCAAAAGTCTGCATTGAAACAAGGTCGCTGCCCGATCCCGGTTCGGAATAGCCCTGGCACCAGCGGATTTCGCCCTTCGCGACCTGGTTCAGATAATGCACCTTCTGCTCTTCGGTGCCGAATTTCAGCAAGGCGGGTCCGAGCATCCAGATGCCGAAGCTGCTGAGCGGCGGACGCGCGCCGATGCGTGCCATTTCCTGCCGGAAGGCCTTTGTTTCCTGTGGGGTCAGTCCCGCGCCACCATAAGCCTTGGGCCAGTCGGGCACGGTATAGCCCTTGGCCGCGCAGCGCTCCATCCACTGCTTCTGCGCTTCGGACTGGAACACAAAATTGCGCCCGCCCCAGCAGACATCGGCGTCGCTTTTCGCTGGCGTGCGCATTTCGGGCGGGCAGTTTTCTTCCAGCCAGCCGCGTATCTCGGCGCGGAATGCCTCAAGGTCTGACATCAAACTCTCCTTTAATCGCTCAACTAAAATTGCGCTGCGATGTCGACAAACGCAAGCGCTTATCGCCGTATTGCGCTTGCCGTAACGTCATTTGCGCAGCCGTTGACAGCCAATGCCGCGTGCCTAGCATGGCGAGCCGAAGAGGAACCTGTCAAAATGCGATTCGCCGCAAAACCGCCAATCGGGCGCATGGCATGACGAGCGCCCGCCTGCCGCGTTCACTGAAGGTTTTTCACGGGCTAGGCTCGGTTGCCTATGGCATCAAGGACAACGGTTTTTCGGTTTTCCTGCTAATCTTTTACAATCAGGTGATGGGGTTGGACGCCGGTGTGGTGGGCGCAGTGATCATGGCTGCGCTGATATTCGATGCCTTTGCCGACCCGATAATCGGTGAACTCAGCGATCGTACGCAAAGCCCTTGGGGCCGCCGCCTCCCCTGGCTGTATTTCTCGGCAATCCCGCTCGGCATCTTGTGGATGCTGTTGTGGCACCCGCCCGCACTCAGCGACAATATGCTGGTGGTCTGGTTATTCTGTACTGCCGTACTGGTGCGGACGTTCGTGTCAATGTGCGAGGTTCCGTCAATCGCCTTGGTGCCGGAACTGACCTCGGATTATGACGAGCGCACGCGGCTGATGCGTTACCGCTTCCTGTTCGGATGGGCGGGCGGTTTGCTGGTGCTTATCCTTGCCTATGGCGTGTTCTTTGCCGGACCAAAGGGTGTAACCGACATTGATGGATATGACGCCTATTCGCTTTGCGGGGCATTGATGATTGTCGGCGCGGTGCTGATTTCGGCCATCGGCCAACATAATCGCGTTGCCAAGCAGTCGCCGCCGCCCCAACCCAATCACGGGTTAAAACATGTGTTGGCGGAGATGCGCGCAACGCTTTCCAACCGTGCGTTCCTGTGGCTGGTGTCTGCCGCTCTGTTCGGGCTTATCAACCAGGGCATCACCTTTGCGCTCAGCAACTATTTGCTGGCTTTCCTTTGGCAGCTGACGACAGCCGAAATGCTGATTTACGCGCTTATCCTTTTCGCCAGCATGATCGTCGCGTTTTTGATCGTCCCCCCCGTATCGGCCAGATTAGGCAAGAAATATGCGGCCATTGTTTTTGCGATGTTGGCGCTTGGGTTCAACACGGCCCTCTTCAGCTGCTGGCTGCTCGATATCGCCCCTGGTGCGCCTGCAGACCCCGATGCCCGCTTCATGTTTGCCTTTGTGATATTCTCGAATACCGCTTCGATCGGCATGATGATCCTTACCTCGTCGATGATGGCCGACGTCGTCGAGGCATCGCAGACCGAAACCGGCAGACGGTCGGAAGGGCTGTTTTTCGCAGGCTATTTCTTCATGCAGAAATGCGCCATCGGCATCGGTACCTTTGTCGCAGGGATGATCCTGACTTTCGCCGATTTTCCCCAGGCAGCAGTTGCCGGACAGGTTGCACCCGCCATTTTGGATAGGCTGGCGCTATATTATATGCTGGCAATTTTGGTCATTGGCATCACCGGCATTTTGGTGCTTCGCCATTTCCCGATTTCGCGCGAAAGCCACAATGAGCGGTTACGTGTCTTGAACGAAGCAGCCAAGTCTGCCAGTTAAGCGCCCGATTAAATTTGAGAGGATGATGAACCATGGATTTCGATCTCACCGAAAAGCAGGCCTATTGGCGCGATCGTATCCGCGACCATAATGAACGCTTCCTGCGCCCGCGCGTCGCCGATTATTATGCCGAACAGGCCAAGGGCGACCGGTGGAAGGTTTTGCAGGTCGTTGAGGAGGAAAAGGCGCGCGCCAAGGCGGCGGGGCTTTGGAACCTGTTCATGCCTCCAGGCTCCGGCCATCCACATGTCGACGACAGCATCGGGTTTGAGGGGCCTGGCCTGACCAACATGGAATATGCTTTGTGCGCCGAGGAAATGGGCCGCATCGGCTTTGCCAGCGAAGTCTATAACTGCGCCGCGCCCGACACCGGCAATATGGAAGTGTTCATGCGCTACGGCACCGCCGAGCAGAAGCAGAAGTGGATGATCCCGCTGATGAACGGCGAAATCCGGTCTGCCTTTTTGATGACCGAGCCTGCCGTGGCCTCGTCGGACGCGACCAATATCGAAACCTCGATCCGCCGCGAGGGCGACGAATATGTATTGAACGGCGTCAAATGGTGGTCGTCGGGCGCCGGCGACCCGCGCTGCAAGATCGCCATCGTCATGGGCAAGACCGATTTCGAGGCGAAGCGCCACGCGCAGCAGTCGATGGTGCTGATGGAACTCGATGCGCCGGGGGTGAACATCATCCGCCACCTGCCCGTGTTCGGCTATGACGACGCGCCACACGGCCATATGGAAATCGAGCTGAAGGACGTCCGCATTCCGGCCTCGAACATGCTTTTGGGCGAAGGGCGCGGGTTCGAGATTGCGCAGGGCCGCCTCGGGCCGGGGCGCATCCACCATTGTATGCGCACCATCGGCACGGCGGAAGAAGCGCTCGAGAAAATGTGCAAGCGGCTGCAATCGCGCGTCGCCTTCGGTAAGACCATTGCCGAGCATAATGTGTGGGAAGAACGCATCGCCCGTGCGCGCATCGACATAGAAATGACGCGGCTGTTGTGCCTCAAAGCCGCCGATATGATGGACAAGGTCGGCAACAAGGGCGCGGCTGCGGAAATCGCGATGATCAAAGTGCAGGCCCCGCAAATGGCGCTCAGCATTATCGACGACGCGATCCAGGCGCATGGTGCTGGCGGCGTGTCCGACGATTTCGGGCTGGCCTCGGCCTGGGCGCACCAGCGCACTTTGCGACTGGCCGACGGTCCCGACGAAGTCCATTCGCGCGCGATTGCGCGGATGGAATTGGGCAAGCATGGCGAGAGGGCGGCGCGTTGAAGGCAGCAGTCCTCGTCGAAGCGGGCAAACCGCTCGAAATAGAGCAGGTCAATATCGACAAGCCCGGCCCGCACGAGGTGCTGATCCGCACCGCGGCCTGCGGGCTTTGCCATAGCGACCTGCATTTTATCGAAGGCGCCTATCCGCACCCCCTGCCCGCAATTCCCGGCCATGAAGCGGCGGGGATTGTGGAGGCAGTCGGCAGCGAAGTGCGCACGGTGAAGGTCGGCGATGCCGTCATCACCTGCCTGTCTGCATTCTGCGGGCATTGCGAATTTTGCGTGACCGGGCGGATGTCGCTTTGCCTTGGCGGCGACACACGGCGCAAGCCCGACGAGCCTGCGCGCATCACACGGCCTGACGGCAGCACCGTCGCGCAGATGCTGAACCTGTCGGCTTATGCCGAGATGATGCTCGTCCACGAACATGCGTGTGTCGCGATCGACCCAGAAATGCCGCTGCCCCAGGCGTCGGTAATTGGTTGCGCCGTGACGACCGGTGCTGGAACGATTTTCAATGCGTGCAAGGTAACGCCGGGAGAAACCGTCGCCGTCATAGGTTGCGGCGGCGTGGGACTTGCCACAATCAACGCCGCCAAGATTGCCGGTGCGGGCCGCATCATTGCCGCGGATCCGATTCCGGAGAAGCGCGCGCTAGCGATGAAGCTGGGTGCGACTGATGCCGTCGATGCGATGGCCGATGACGCCGCCGCGCAGATTGTCGAACTCAGCAAAGGCGGGGTCGATCATGCCATCGAAGCCGTGGGCCGACCCGCTTCGGGCGAACTGGCGGTAAAGTCGCTCAAACGCGGTGGCACTGCCACCATCCTCGGCATGATGCCGCTCCAGCACAGCGTTGGCCTCAGCGCGATGGAACTGCTTTCGGGCAAGAAACTGCAAGGCGCTATAATGGGCGGCAACCGCTTCCCTGTCGATATTCCGCGCCTCGTCGATTTCTATCTGCGCGGGCTGCTCGATCTCGACAGCATTATTTCGGAAACGATTCCGCTCGAACGCATCAATGAAGGCTTCGACCAAATGAAACGCGGCGATGCCGCCCGTTCGGTCATTGTATTCGACCAATGACAGAGCAGATCGACGCGCAGAAAGCCTTTAGCGGTACCGTTAAACCCACGGGGGCAGACGTTCTCGACGAAGCGAAACTTGCAGAATGGATGAGTGCCAATGTCGAGGGCTTCGAAGGCCCGGTCGAAGCGCTGAAATTTGCTGGCGGCCAGTCAAACCCGACCTACCGGCTCAACGCGAATAGCGGTTCCTATGTGCTGCGGCGCAAGCCGTTGGGCGTCTTGCTGCCCAGCGCGCACGCGGTGGACCGCGAGTATAAGGTCATTGCGGGGCTCCACCCGACCGGCTTTCCTGTTGCCAAGCCCTTCGGTCTGTGCACCGACGACAGCGTCATTGGCAGCTGGTTCTATATCATGGACATGGTCGAGGGCCGGACGATCTGGGACGGCGCGATGCCGGGTTCGAACCCCGCCGAGCGCCGCGCAACCTATGAAGCGATGATCGACACGCTCGCGGCTTTGCACAATATCGACGTCGAGGCGGCGGGGCTTTCGGACTTCGGCAAGCCCGGCAATTACTTCGGGCGGCAGGTCGAGCGCTGGACCAAGCAGTATAAGCTCGCCGAAACCGAGACAATGCCCGAAATGGAGCGGCTGATCGAATGGCTGCCCAAGACATTGCCCGAGCAGACGCGCACCAGCGTCGTCCATGGCGATTACCGCATCGACAATATGATTTTCGACGCAAAAGACCCGGTAGTGCGCGCGGTGCTGGACTGGGAGCTGTCGACATTGGGCGATCCGCTTGCCGATTTCACCTATGTCGCGATGGCATGGGTCACCGAAAATGGTGGTCGTTCGGGTATAATGGACGTCGACCGAGCGGCTCTCGGCATCCCTGAACTGGACGAGATGGTGCAGCGTTATTGCGCCGCCACAGGCCGCGACGGCGTGCCGGACATGAACTGGTATTTTGCCTATAATTTCTTCCGGCTTGCAGGAATTATCCAGGGTATCAAGAAGCGGGTCATCGACGGCACCGCCAACTCGGCGCATGCGCAGGCAATGGCCGAGCGCGCGCATCCGCTGGCCGAGGCGGCATGGAGTTTTGCGGTCAAAGCAGGAGCTTAAGCTATGTCGCTATTTGACATGACGGGACAGATCGCGCTGATAACCGGTTCTTCGCGCGGTATCGGGCGGGCCACCGCTGAGGAAATGGCGGCGCAGGGCGCAAAAGTGGTAATTTCCAGCCGCAAGGCCGACGCCTGCGATGCGGCTGCGGCGGAACTCAATGCACGCTTCGGCGAAGGCACCGCCATATCGGTTCCGGCCAACATCTCGTCGAAGGACGATCTGCAAAACCTTGTCGCCGAAACGCGCAAGGCTTTCGGCAAGATTACCGCGCTTGTCTGCAACGCTGCGTCGAACCCTCATTACGGCTCGTCGCTGGACATCAGCGACGAGCAGTTCCGCAAGATAATGGACAATAATATCCTGTCCAACCACTGGCTGATTTCGATGGTCGCGCCCGAAATGATGGAGCGCGGCGAAGGGTCGGTCACGATCATCTCCTCGATTGGCGGCCTTAAGGGCTCGACCATCCTCGGTGCCTATTGCATTTCGAAGGCCGCCGATATGCAGATGGCGCGCAATCTGGCCGACGAATTCGGGCCGCGCGGCGTGCGGGTCAATTGCATCGCACCCGGCCTGATCCAGACCGACATGGCGCGCGCACTTTGGGAAAATCCCGACAATCTGGAGGTTGCCACCCGACGCTCGCCGCTACGCCGTATCGGCCAGCCCTATGAAATAGCGGGCGCGGCGGTTTTTCTTGCCAGCAAGGCCGGGGGCTTTACCACGGGCCAGACCATCGTCATCGATGGCGGCAATACTTCGAGCGGAGGCTGACATGGGCGCATTGGACGGCAAGGTTGCGATCATAACGGGCGCGGGTTCGGGCATTGGCCGAGCGTCGGCGATCCGCTTTGCCGAAGAGGGCGCAAAGGTCGTTCTGGGCGATTTGAACACGGCGGTGAATGATACCGCCACGATGATCGGCGATGCCGCGACCGCCGTTCAGATGGATGCGGGCGACGAGGCCGATGTCGCCGCGATTGTTGCCAAGGCAATCGAATTGCACGGCCAACTTGACATTGCCTTTGCCAATGCGGGCATCTCCGGCGGCATGGAGGGCATTTTTGACAATACCGTCGAGAATTTCACCAGCGTCCTGCGCGTCAACCTCATCGGCCCGTGGCTGATGGTCAAACATGCGGGCAAGGCGATGGTCGATGCAGGACGGGGCGGATCGATCATCCTTACCGCCAGCGTTGCAGGGATACGTTCGGGCGCAGGCGGGCCGCCTTACTCAGCGTCGAAGGCAGGTGTCATCAACCTCGCCAAGGTCAGCGCCCAGCAATTGTCGGCCACAGGCGTTCGCTGTAACGCGATCTGCCCAGGCCTCACCGAAACAGGCATGACCAAACCGACCTTCGACTATGCCAAGGAAAAAGGCGTGACCGACAAAATCGGGAGGCTGAATCCGCTCCGCCGCGGTGCGCAGCCCGAGGAACTCGCCAATGTGGCGCTATTTCTAGCCAGCGATCAGTCGAGCTATGTCAACGGACAGGCCATCGCAGTCGATGGCGGATTGTCGAGTTCGCATCCCGTGACTCGCCAACTGACAGGGCAGACGGCGGTATGAGCGCCGAAGAGTTAGGATTTCTGCCCGATCGTTTGCAGCGGATCGGCGAATTCGTTCAGTCAAAATATCTCGACAGCGGCAAACTACCCTTTGCATCTGTACTGGTCGGACGCGGCGACGAGATTGCCTATGAATGGCGTTCGGGCGTCGCCGACGATGCCATTTTCCGCATTGCTTCCATGACCAAGCCGGTCACCTCGGTCGCCTTCATGCAGCTTGTCGAACAGGGCAAGGTCGCACTGACCGATCCGGTCGCCAAATTTATTCCCGAATTTGCCAAACTTGGCGTGTTTATTGCGGGCGGCGGTAATGTGCCTTTCGTCACCCGCCCGCCCGTGTCGCCGATGCGCATTGTCGATGTGCTGCGCCACACCACGGGCTTCACCTACAGTTTCCAGGAACGCAGCAACGTCGATGCGGCGTACCGCAAGACTGACGTTGAAAGCTGGAACAAGAATACATCGCAAAGCTTCGTCGATACCCTCGCACAAATTCCGCTCGAATTCGATCCCGGAACGCAGTGGAATTATTCGGTATCGACCGACGTGCTGGGCGTGCTTGTCGAACGGATTAGCGGGCAGTCATTGGCCGATTATTTCCGTGAGCATATTTTTGCGCCGCTCGGCATGGAAGACACGTTCTTTACCGTTCCCGCCGGCAAAGCCGCGCGTGTGCCGCAATGCTTCGCGTTCGACCCCGAAACGAAGATGAAGTTGTTTGACGACGCAGGCGCAGCAAGTCTTTGGACCAAAGGCTGGTCGTTCAACTCGGGAGGCGGAGGGCTGGCATCGACCATCGCCGATTATCACCGGTTCTGCCGGATGTTGCTCAACGGCGGCGCATTGGATGGCGTGCAAATCATCAGCCCGAAGACGCTCGAACTGATGACCGCAAACCACCTACCCGACGGCAAGGACCTTACACAATTGTCGAAGTCGCTGTTCAGCGAAGCCGAAATGGCAGGCATTGGCTTCGGCCTCGGCTTTGCCACTACCATCGACAGCGCCGCGACGCTGACGCCTTGCTCGACCGGCGATTTCTACTGGGGCGGCATGTATTCGACCGCTTTCTTCGTCGATCCGGTCGAGGATATCATCATGGTCTTCATGACCCAGCTCATGCCGTCGAGCACCTATCCGGTGCGGCGCGAGATCAAGACGATGATCTATTCTGCCTTAGCTGCCTGATGGCCTGCTCGGTCGAAGCCACATAGCTTCCCCGGTCATAACGATAGGTGCCGATATAATGGATGAAGGCAGGGTCCGCAGGCAACGGTTCCTCCCAATGATTGGTGTAACGGTCGTAAGGCAGTTGGATCGGGTCGGAATCGTTGGCCACGACGAAGTTCGATGCCGCCTGCTCGCTGCCCCATTCGGCAAAGCGTTTGCCGACCAGACCGCCAGCCTCGACTGCAAATCTGTTTGCCAATGACCGTCCTGTGGTCGAACGGCTGAAGCCCGAAAATCCTGCACAGCCGCGAATATAGCGAAGCTTATGTGCGTCCGGCATGTCGCCCAGCCTGGCTTCTATTACCGACTGGATATGGTCGGGCACTTCGCAATCCCCATAGATGCTCTGCATGATGTCCGGCACCGCGACAAAGCCGATTTCGGCATCCTCCACGCCCCCGCCCAGGGTGAAACTGCGGTTCGCTGCAATCGCCGCCGCAACCTCCGGAACCGGCCCAAGCGTCACCGTATCCGAATCAAGCTGGATGACATAATGGTCATGCCGCAAATCGAGGATGGCCAGCAGCCGCTCCCAGCAATTGCCTTTGGGGCACGGCGCGGTGTCGATATCGGCGAAGGTCAGGATAGCCGGATTGCCGATATGATGTGCGAGAACCGCCTTATCGGCTTGGGTAAGCGTGCCGTCGTCAAGCAGCATCACCCGCCCGCGCTGCAAGTGATGGTGGAGCGATTTGACCGCTACCAGATAGGGTAGCAGCACCGCCGTCCCGATCATCGAAAAGAGGATGACGCCGTCAGCCTTCGGTACAATCGGCGGAGTATCGAGGACATGACGAACGGCGCGGCTATGCTGCCACGCGCCCAGCTTCCGGCCAAAAGCCAACCAGTAATCCGCCATCATCATCACAAGTGCCTTAAATGGTCGCGATTTCGACTTGGTTAACTGGCTCGGGTTTTGCCCTTGCGGCAATCAGGCTTCCGGCGACGATGAAGCCGGTGCCGAGCAATACCGGCCAAGTCAGCGGTTCGGCGAAGAACAGCCATCCAAACGCCGCGGCCCAGACAAAAGCGGTATATTCGACCGGGATCAGTATCTGCGCCTCGGCCCGCGCATAGGCCCAGCTCATCAGCAGCAGCGAAATGAGAGCAAGCGCCGCTGCCGCGCCGAGCATTGGCACCTTGTCGGCGATCAACGGCTGCAGAAACCACGGCGCGGCCAGACTGAGCGTTGCCGCAACGAACAGGTTCTGGAAAAAGGCGATTTCTATCGGCCCTGCCAACTGCGCCTGCCTCCGCGCGAGGATCAAATTGTAGGCGAACACCACCGCCGAAAACAGCACCGCCGCTGCACCCCATAAATGCTCGGTCGTATAGTCACCACTAAGTCTGCCAGCCATAATGATGCCAACCCCGATGAGACCCGCGACCGACGCCAGCACAGCTTCACGCCCGATGCTCTCACCCAGTAACACGGCGGCAAGATAGAGCGCGATGACAGGCGCAATGAAGCTCAAGCCGATAGCTTCGGCGAGCGGCAATACAGTGATCGAATAGAAGAAGCTGACTGCCATCACCGACACGACCATACTACGCCACAAATGCACTTTGAGCACCGCAACTGAAGGCCATTTCTGCCTGCTGCCGACAAAGACCAGCCCCATCAGCAAGGCACCGAGGCTGTTGCGCCAGATCACCGCATTGTAAGCGCCCATCGCGAGCGCCAGATCCTTCATCGCCGCGTCCATGAGACTGAAAAATCCGACGCCCACACAGGCGACCGTAAAAGGAATGAATGGCCGGGGATGGAGCAGGGACACGGCAGTCTCTTGGCGGAGAAGCTATGCCAACTCAAGCGGGTTGCGGGCATTCTTCAAGACGCTACAAAGACCGTCGATGAAAATTGTCCATATCATGCTCTGTTTCGCGCTTTACGCATGTGCCCCTGTTGCCAAGACTGCGGGGAGTGACGCCGTCGCGCCACCGCCCGTCGCCAGCGCTCCCGTCGGTACGCCACTGCCGCCAGTTCAGGCAACAGAGGTGCGCGACATGGCTGCGCTCGAGGAATTGCGCGGCAATAGCGGGCTGACGCTGCAATGGATCGGCTGGGACAAGCGCGGCAGGGTCGAGGTCAGCCAACGCGGCAATGTCGTCCACCTGAAGGGCGCGCAGGTTGCGCCCGATGGCAAGGGCCGGGTTGAAATCGATGGCGACGTATTGAGCATCGACAGCAACGACTTCATCTTTCGCGGGCGCATCACTATCACCGACTCGCCCGATCCGGGTCGCAAATGTGTGAAAGACGGCGACAGCGAATTCGCGATCACCCAAGGCCGCCGTTATTGGCGGATGCGCGAATTCGAATGGTGCGACCAGCTTACCGATTATATCGATATCTATTTCTAGCCGATAATCATTCTGTCGCCGCTGATGTTGACTGAGCTGACCTGCCTCAGAAACGTCTGTCCCAAAAGCGAAACTGGAAGCCCTTCGGGGATGATCGCCGCCCGCACATTCGTGGCCTGTACGTCGCCGAGCTGCATGCGTTCAAGAGTGACGATCTTGCCCATGACCATACCGCCCGCGCCTCGCGCCACGGGTGAAAGTTCATCCCCGCTCCATTGCAGCCCCAGTTCGCGCGCATCATCGCCGGTCAGCGCCACGGCCGTCGCGCCGGTATCGACCAAGAAACGGATGCTGCCCGCATTGACCTCGACATCGGTATAGAAATGCCCATCGGCCTCGCGGATCAGTTCGATGCTGTCGGCAGGTTCGGCGTCCCCCTCGCTTTGGTCCGCCGGTTCTTCGACCAACGCGGCTTCTGTCGCGACCGCAGGCGTTTCGGCAGGCTCATTGACAGGCATAAACCAGCCGATCGCCACCGCGACCGCAAAGAGCGGAAGAACCTGCTTGATCATCGGGCCGTTTTACCGGCGATTGCTTAAGTCGGCGTAAAATTGTCGAAATAGGCGAAAATGGCATCTTCGCTGCGGCTCGCCGCATTGCGCCAGCTCAGCGCGTCCTTGCGGCTGTTGAGCAATTTGCCGTCGGGTGAAAGCACAAGCACCAATGGCGTCGATTTGACCTTTTTAACGCCGAAGCGTTCGGCAATGTCGAGGTTACGGCCCTTCCCGGTTTGCGGCGTGCCGCTATCGACATAAACAACCTCATATCGATCGTTGATCATTCCAACAAAGCGCTGGGTGCCGAGCAGATTGGCGAGCGACGCGCTGTCGTGACACCAGTTTGCCCCCATGATCACGATGATTCTCTTTCCGTTCAATTGTGCCCTGCGAAGCGCAACCTCCAGATCGGTCGCGGCATCCTGCGTAGGGTCGAAGGCGATTGTCGAAAAACGGTCTTCAGGCCTCGCAACGCGCGGGGGCGGCGGGCGCGGTTCGAATGTCAGTTGCGGCGCAAGCAGCATCGCGGCGAGCAAGAGCATCATGCGCCGGCCAATTCGCCCAGCGCATCGCCATCGACACGCATCACCGTCCATTCGTCCATCATTCTGGCGCCAAGCGATTTGTAGAAGGCAATCGACGGCGCGTTCCAGTCGAGCACCGCCCATTCGAGCCGCGCGCAATCCCGCTCGACCGCGATTGCGGCCAGTTTGGCGAGCAATGCCTTTCCGAGACCCGATCCACGCGCTTCGGGCCGAACGAACAGATCCTCGAGATAAATGCCGGGCCGTCCCTCGAAGGTCGAAAAATTGTGAAAGAACAAAGCAAAACCCTGCGCCACGCCATCGATCTCGCCGATCAACACCTCGGCATAGGAGCGTTCGCCGAACAGCCGCTCGGCAAGCTTTGCCTCCTCGAACCGCACCTCATGCGCCAAGCGCTCATATTCGGCGAGATCGCGGATGAATTGCGCGATGAGCGGCAGGTCTTCGCGTACGGCATTTCGGATCGAAAGGCTCAAGCAGCCTTCCCATGCAGCGTATCCATACTAACCGAATTCCCGGCATCAATCTCCGCCGCCTTGGCCTCCACCAGCTTCACAATATGCCCGATCATGTCGTCATCGGCGACATGGTGGTCGGTGACGCCCGACAGATAGACCATATGCTTGCCCTGCCCGCCGCCGGTGATGCCGATGTCGGTCTCGCGTGCCTCGCCGGGGCCGTTGACCACGCAGCCGAGGACCGAGAGCGACATCGGGGTCTTGATATGCTGCAGCGCCTCTTCGAGCTTCTGCACGGTGCGGATCACGTCGAAGCCTTGGCGCGCGCAGCTTGGGCAGCTAACCACGCGCACGCCGCGCGTGCGCAGGCCCAGAGTTTTGAGGATTTCATAGCCGACGCGCACTTCCTCTTCTGGTTCGGCTGAGAGCGAGACGCGGATCGTATCGCCGATCCCTGCCCAGAGCAGGTTGCCGATTCCAAGCGCGGATTTCACCGTTCCGCCAATCAGCCCTCCCGCTTCGGTAATGCCAAGATGCAGCGGGCAATCGACCGCTTCGCTGAGGCCCATATAGGCGGCGACTGCGAGGAAGACGTCGGACGATTTTACCGCAACCTTATACTCGTGAAAATCGCGGTCCTGCAAAAGCTTGATATGGTCGAGCGCGCTTTCGATCAGCGCTTCGGGGCAAGGCTCACCATATTTTTCGAGCAAGTCCTTTTCGAGGCTGCCGGCATTGACGCCGATGCGGATAGCGCAGCCATTGGCCTTGGCGGCATTGACCACCTCGTTGACGCGCTCTGCCGAACCGATATTGCCGGGGTTGATCCGCAGGCACGCCGCGCCCGCATCCGCTGCTTCCAAGGCACGTTTGTAGTGGAAATGGATGTCAGCAACGATCGGAACCTGCGCCGCGCGGACAATCTGCTTGAGCGCTGCGGTAGACTCCACATCGGGGCAGGACACGCGAATGATATCGACGCCCGCATCCTCGCAGCGGCGGATCTGGTCGATAGTCGCCTTGGCGTCGCTGGTCAGCGTATTGGTCATCGTCTGCACCGCAATCGGCGCATCGCCGCCGACGGGGACATTACCGACCATGATCTGGCGGGATTGACGGCGCGCGATATCGCGCCACGGGCGAACGGAAGACATGGGCGGGATATAGAGGCTGGCCGTCCTCAACGCAATCACGGCAACGCAATCACAGGGTGGACTTTCGCGGCATCGCTGGCAAACAGCAGCGATGGAGCAAGACAGCGCAATCGCCGGACGGCATTTTGGCATGGACTGGCTTCGCATCGGCGCCTTCGGTTCGCTGATATTCTATCATATCGGCATGATCTTCGTGCCGTGGGATTTCCACATCAATGCGGAGCCGCCAGTAGACTGGCTGCAATATCCGATGCTGGCGCTAAACCCTTGGCGGCTGTCGCTACTGTTCCTGGTATCGGGGTTCGCCAGCCGAAACCTCCTCGAAAAATTGCACAGCGCACGTAGCTTTATGTCGAGCCGGGCAAAACGCTTATTTATCCCGCTGGTTTTTGGCATGGCCATCATCATGCCGCCGCAGCCTTGGGTCGAGTTGATGGTCAAACATGGCTATACCGAAAGCTACTGGCACTTCTTCACAACCGAATATTTCCAGTTCGACAAGCTTAACGGCCTCGACCTGCCGACCTGGAATCATTTGTGGTTCGTTGCCTATCTGTTTGTGTACACGATGCTGCTGTCGCTGGCGGCTTTTGTCCTGATGGGCCGGGGTGGCTGGCTACAGCGTTCTTTCGACCGGGTCTTCAGCGGCTATGGCTTGCTCGTCTGGCCGCTGGCGGTGATCATCGCGATCAGGCTTATCCTCTATCCGGTCTATGACGAGAGCCACGCTATGGTCGGCGACTGGGCCGCACATGCGCTCTATGGATCGGTATTTCTGTTCGGTTTCGGCTTGGCGCGTTCGGCACCGGCGTGGCAAGCAATCAGGGACCACCGGAAAATCGCTTATAAAATGGCCTTTATCGGCGGCGCGATATTCGTGGTTATGGGCCCAATTCCCAATGAGCAGCTGAACGAAGCGTGGATTATCTTCGGCAGGGTCGCACGCTCGGTCTTCGCCTGGGGCATGATCGTTTCGATGATCGCCATCGCCGACCGCTGGTGGAACCACGACCATCCAAGCCGCATGATGTGGGTCGAAGCGGTCTTCCCCTTCTACATCATCCATCAGTCGATCATCATCCTGACCTATTGGTGGTTGCTGCCGTTTAATCTCTACTGGGCGATCGACTTTGCCATCGTTGTTGGGGCGACGGTTATCGGATGCTGGTTTTTCTACCGGATCGGCCGTGAAATACCGGGCTTACGTCTGCTCATCGGTCTTGCAGGCTGGCGGCAGTCCAAACGCGTATAATAGGAGGAAGCCATGTCCATTTGGGGTCGCATCTGGTTGCTGTTGATACTAACGCTCGCCACAACCGCTAACGCCCATCCGGGCCACCATGACGAAGGAAACAAGAAAGTGGCCGAAAAGAAATGGACCCTGGTCATCCACGGCGGCGCAGGGGGAATGGTCCGCGACAAGATGCCGCCTGAGAAGGATACTGCCGCGCGAGCAGGCCTGGCCCGCGCGCTCGAAGCTGGCTCTGCAGTGCTCGCCAAGGGCGGCAGTGCGATGGACGCGGTCAGCGCGGCGATCATGGTCATGGAGGATGATGAGACTTTCAACGCTGGCAAGGGCGCGGTGTTCACCTACAAGGGCGTGAACGAGCTCGACGCCTCGATCATGGACGGCAAGACGCTGGGCGCGGGCGCGGTGACGGGCGCGCGCTATACCAAGAACCCCATCCTGCTCGCGCGCGCGGTGATGGAGAAAAGTCCGCATGTCTTTTTGTCCAGAGAAGGCGCGGATGAATTCAGCCGCGAACAGGGACTGGAACAGGTGAACCCCGATTATTTCGCCACACCAGAACGCTGGCGGCAGCTGGAAGAGCTGAAGGCGAAGAAACTCGGCTGGTACGATGTCGATCTCAAATACGGCACCGTCGGTGCGGTCGCGGTCGATAGCGATGGCAATGTCGCGGCAGGCACGAGCACCGGCGGCCTTACCGGCAAACGCTGGGGCCGCATCGGCGACAGTCCCGTGATCGGCGCAGGCAATTATGCCGACAACCGCGCCTGCGGCGTGAGTGCAACCGGAGCGGGCGAATTTTTCATCCGCCTCGGCGTCGCCCACGAAATTTGCGCGCGGATGCGTATGTTGGGCGAAGACGCCAAGACCGCCGCCGACCATGTCATCAAGGAATTGGGCCTTTTGGGCGGCACAGGCGGCGTCATCGTCACTGCGCCGGACGGCACGGCGACTTTCAGCTTCAACACCCCGGGCATGTACCGCGGCAAGGCGACGAGCGCGGGCGAGAAGATGGTTGGCATTTATGGCGATGAGGAATAGCTTCCGCTTCGCACACACCTGAGCGAACGAGGAAGCCCATGAAAAAACTGTCATTCATTATCGTGCTGGCCGTATTGGCGGGTGCGGGCGGCTGGTGGTTGTACAAGGGGCAGGATGGCGGTGGAGCGCCCGCTGCCAAGGTCGCGGAAGCGCCGGCGGGTGCGCCTGTCGTGGGGGCAAAGGCACCATTGTTCGTCACTAAAGGCGCGCTTGCGGGCAAGCCGTTCGATCTCGATCTGTCCAAACAGCTCGAAAAAGGGCCGCTGGTGCTGTATTTCTTCCCCAAGGTCTTCTCCTCGGGCTGCACTGCCGAGGCGCATGAATTTGCAGAACGCAGTGCCGATTTTGCCGCGCTGGGCGCAAGCGTTGTCGGCATGTCGGCGGACGATCTCGATGGTCTTTCAAAATTCTCGCGCGAAGCGTGCCGCGACAAGTTCGCGGTGGCGCAGGCCAGCCCGGAAATTATCAAGGCTTACGCCGTCAAGATGCCCGACCGCGACATGACCAACCGGACGAGCTTCGTTATCGGGCAGGACGGGCTGATCAAATTCGTCCACTCCGACCTCGATTACAAGGACCATGTCCGGTTGACTTACGAGGCAGTGCAGAAGCTGAGGGCAGAGGGGACGACCTGAGCGAGCTAGTCCTCGTCGGCAACAGCTCTATCCAGGGTCCGGCAGAGCAACGACGCTCTTGCGGACTAACGCCACTATCGCGGCTACAAAATCAGGGTTTACGGGCAAGCTGGCATCCGAATAAGTAGCCATGTTGGCAGCGGCACTGTCATCGATCGCATCTTTGAGCGTGTGCGTCATCTGTGGAACTACGAGCAACTGCGCACCGGGCTTGGCAGCGACCAGCGCCTGTGCATCCGACAGTCTGACCTGGATATCGCGCCCGCCCTGAACAACCACCAGCGGCTTGTTGAGCGACGCGACGAGCATCGCCGGGTCAGCCGCCAGCAGGTCGATCAGATATCCCTGCACCGAAGGATGAAAAAACTGCTGCAACGCAGGGTGCATCGCCGAGACATCGACCTTCCGCCCTGCTTCCAACCCATCCAGCGCCCGCAATGCGTCATCGAGCACCGGTGCATTGGCGGGATTGGCACGGAACTGTTCACGCATGATATCACCCATCTTGCGACCGGGAGCGGCAACCAGCATGACGCCACAGACGCGCGCATTGTCCTGCGCGGTTAGAAGGGCAATCAATCCGCCTTCGCTATGGCCGAGCAGCCAGATGCAAGTCCGCGCTGGCGAATGCCGTTGCACGGCATCGATCCACGCATTGCCATCAGCAACATAGTCGGCCAGCGTCACCATATTGGGATTCGACGATGCCGCGCGGCTGCCCCCGATTCCCCGCTTGTCGATCCGCAGGCTGGCTATACCCTGCGTAGCCAATGCTTCGGCCAGCAGTCGGTAACTCGACGCCGTCACCCCTAGCGGATTGTTGCCATCCTGATCGGTGGGCCCGGATCCGGGCAGGATCAGGACCAGCGGATCGTTAGGCTCGCCTTCCAGTAAAGTTCCGGCCAATGCGCCCTCCGGTCCCTTGGCAACAAGCGGAATGGCCGACGTGCCATCGGCGTAAAGCGGTCCGGCAAAAGCCAGCGCAGCAGCAAGAGCTACGTAGGTACTTTTCATTCGCCGCCGCTCCGCCATTTCCAGCCGCCTTCTGTGCGCACTGCATAAATGGGCATCGGTGCAAAGACCGCCAGCAACACCAGCGGCAACATCAACATCGGCCGGTCTCCAACCGCAAACGCCAAACCAGCGATCAAAGTCATGTGCGACAGCAGCAACACCCATCCCTGCCATTTGAACGGCAATCCCGCACCATAGCCAAAACGTTTGGCCCGGAACCACGGACCTTTTTCCATAAATATGTGCAACATGCTCATTCGCCTTTCATATCTCGCGCAAAGTGTTCAGCCGCGCGCATAATTTTCCAGAAAGCCGCAGCGCGAACAGCGCCAGGTGGCAATCTCTATCGGCTTTCCGCTTCTTTTAAGTCCCCACCAGCGCTTGTGCGGCACGCCTTCGGACCAGCCGCTGACTTGCGGCATCCCGCCTTTCTCGGCGACGATATAGCCCTCTGCCATATTGCTCTGGCATTTTGGACAGCTGTGTGAACGCATCTAGTCCTCCTTTGGCGGCCGCCCGCGACGGGGCGCTTCGCTGATCTCGACTTTCACGCCGCGCCTGGCCAGCGCCTCGCGCAGCAGCACTTCCATTTCGGCATTCGCGCTCCGGAAATCGGCGGAGGCGCACCGCTCGACGGCCGCGAACAATGCGGGGTCGAGGCGAAGCGGGAACGCCTTTTTGGGGGGAGCGGCCAAATTGCCTTCCTTACTGGTATAGCGTGCCGGTGTTCACGACAGGCTGCGTGTCGCGCTCGCCGCAGAGCACAACCATCAGGTTGGAAACCATAGCCGCGCGGCGCTCGTCGTCGAGTTCGACGACATTTTTTGCGGACAGCATTTCGAGCGCCATTTCGACCATGCCAACCGCGCCCTCGACAAGCGTCTTGCGCGCCGCGACAACGGCCTCGGCCTGCTGGCGGCGGAGCATCGCACCGGCAATTTCCTGCGCATAGGCAAGGTGCGTGAAACCGCATTCATCGACTGTGATGCCCGCAACGCGGAGCCGGTCCATCAACTCCAGCCGCAGTTCGCCACCGACCTGGTCATGGTTGCCGCGCAAAGTCACTTCCTGATGCGTGAAATCGTCATAAGGGTACCGCGCGCCGATGGTGCGAACAGCGGCCTCGATTTGAGCAACAACAAATGCCTTATAGTCATCGACATCGAACAGCGCCTGCGCCGTATCCGTCACGCGCCATACGACCTGCGCCGCCATTTCGATCGGGTTGCCGCGCAAATCGTTCACCTTGATCTTTTCGGAAATCAGGTTGTTCGCGCGCAGCGAAACCTTCGACTTGCCCATCCAAGGCCAGATCCAGCGCAGGCCTTCGTTACGGTCGGTACCGCGATAAGCACCGAACAGTGTCAGCGCGACGCCCTGGTTAGGCTGGATCATGTAAAAGCCGATGGAAACGAACAGGAAGACGATCACGCTGGAAATCAGCCCCGCTATCGGAGCGCCACCACCCTCGCTCGCGATAACCTGCGATAAGGCCCAGCCGAACCATCCCATACTCAGCAGCATTAGGAAAAGCATCAGATAGCCGTTGAAACTGCTCGCGGCATTTTCGCGGCTGGCATTAAGATTTTTGTTCGAATCGTCGCTCATTGGAACACCTCCCATTAAATGTGATATCACAATAATATCATTAACCCGTTTTTACAAGACGAATCGAAAAAAATGGAGGAACATTCAGTTGGAATTCATGTTATATCGCTCAATTAGTCGACAGAAAAAAACGGCTGGTCGCATCAAATATCTCCCCTCGTCGTTTGATGGAGACGTGAAATGTTATTGAATAAAAAAAGATTTTCAGGGTTTTCGCCTGACCGGCGCGCCATAAAGGGCTATCAACCGCTTTATCATGGCGACACGGTGAACCATTGCCCCGGATGCGGGCGCACGCACTGGCATGTCGGGCGTTCGACCGCCGAATGTGCCTTTTGCGAGACCGCATTACCGCTGGCGGCCAGCATGTCGCAGGCGCCGGAACCTTTGTTCTGGTTCAGGGGCAGTTCGACGGCAATGCCGGTCGCGGCCTAGAGGTCGCCGAAACTTTTTAGTGCAGCGCGGGCGATAGGCTCGCCCCATTCCTGCACGAAATGGCCGCCGCCCTCTATCTCCATCGGCGGGGGGCAGCCGTTGATGAGCGCGTTCAGTTTCATCATTGCGGGCGGGCCGAGCACGGGGTCGGCCATACCGATCGCCATGAAGCTTTTGCCCTGCCATTCCTTCGCCCAATATGCCGCGGCAGCACGGCTAACCTCCACGCCTTCCATATCGGGCGACACTGGCACCAAAGCGGGAAAAACCTGCGCCCCGGCCTTATATTCGGGCGAGGGATAGGGCGCATCGTAAGCCGCGATTTCTTGCGCCGTCAGATGCGGCGTGCCGCGCGCTATCAGCGCTCCGATCGGCAGGTCGGGAGTCGACAGCGCATAGTTTTTCCAAGCAAGAAAGCCTTCGCCCGGCGAATTGCCGGTGCCAAGCCCGGTGTTCATCACAATCAGCCGTTCGAGTCGCGGCTTGAATGCAGTATCGACCGGTAATGTCAGCCCCAGCAATCCGCCCCAATCCTGCACCACCAAGGTGATGTTCTTCAGGTCCAACCGCTCGACCAAAGCCAGCAGGTAATTGCGGTGAAAGTCGAAAGTGTAATCCGACTGCTTCACCGGCTTGTCCGATCGCCCGAAACCCAAAAGGTCGGGGGCGACTACCCGGGCGCCGCTTTCAAGGAACACCGGTATCATCCGGCGGTAGAGGAACGACCAGCTCGGTTCGCCATGCAGGCACAGGAAGGTACGCTCAGCATCTTTTGGCCCGGCATCCACATAGGCGATGCGCAGTCCCTCATAATCCGGCACGTCATCGACATAGCCGACGGGGAAGTCGAAATCGGGCAAGTCGGCAAAGCGTTCGTCGGGTGTGCGCAGCGCCTCGATAGTCATGACTTTTTCCCTTTCGGACCGGTGATCAGCAACCGCAAAGCGTCTACCAGCGCGTCCTTATCGACGCCCTCCTCGCCGCGCGCAAGCGCGAAACCGGCGGCATTCATTGCCCCCAACAGCAGGATTGCTATAGGTTTCACCGGCTGCTCGGCAATCAGTCCCGCCGCGATCAGCGCGCGGGTTCCGGCCATCACGGTTTTAAGGCCCAGCCGCGAATCGACTTCGCGCCATTTCTCCTCGCCGAAGACGGCGGGGGCTTCGATAAAGACGATCCGGTGGAATTCGCGTTGTTCGGCAAAATCGAGCGAGACGCGAACACCCGCAAGGACCAGGTCGAGCGGCGCCAGACCTCGCTCGGGTCGCGATGCTACCTTGGCCTGCGCGTCCATTTCGAGCTCCAGCTCTTCGAAAACCGCCTGAAACAGGTGGAGCTTCGAATCGAAATGGTGGAACATTGCGCCGACCGTAACACCGGCCGCTGCCGATATTTCGCGCGCTGCGGTTCCTGCATAACCCTTTTCGGCGAACAGCCGACGAGCCTCTTCCATGATTTTTGCGCGCGTTTTCGCCGCATTGTCGGCGGTTCTTTTAGCCACCGACACGCCCTGAAACGCTTGACTTTTCACATATCATTGTTAGGTAAAAGCAATCGAGAAAGAATCGGGTGTGGGGGCACCGCTGTCAAAAGCGAGCCATTCCGGTTTTTCAAATGGTCGTCGGTGAATTGCGACCCCATCGGCAGCCATTTACGCTCTCCTCTTCCCCACGAAGAGGAGAGCATAAATTTTTGTGGCTGGCGATATTTATTTGCCGACGGTTGTTACCGCTTCGCCAGTCGGGAACCCACGCTTTTTCATTATATATTTGACGTCAGGATCGCGCCCACGGAACGCCCGATAGGCCTCGATGCGGTCGGTTTCATTACCCGTCGCCAGCAACATAGAACGAAAGCGCTCGGCGGTTTCCTTGTCCCAGACGTCGCCCTTCTCGGTAAATGCAGCCCAGGTATCGGCGTCCATCGTTTCGGACCAGAGATAGCTGTAATAGCCCGCCGAATAGCCGTCGCTCGAAAACAGATGCCCGAATTGCGGCAGGCGGTGGCGCATCACCATTTCCTTTGGCATGCCGATTTCGGCCAGCGTGTCACGCTCGAACGCCGCAGGATCGGCGACCGGGGTCGCGCGGTTGTGCAGCTTCATATCGAGGATCGCGCTCGACAGATACTCTACCGTCGAAAAGCCCTGATTGAAGGTTTCGCTTGCCTTGATCTTCTCGACCAATGCGGTCGGTATCGGTTCGCCGGTCTTGTAATGCTTGGCATAGGTGTTGAGCACATAGGGCGTGAGCAACCAGTTCTCGTTCACCTGACTCGGATATTCGACGAAATCGCGCGGCACACCGCCGAGGCCCGGCCAAGTGATGTCGTAATTCAGGAAATGGATGGCATGGCCGAATTCGTGGAACAGGGTCGACGCATCGTCGAGGCTGATTAGTGTCGGCTCGCCATTGGCGCCGGGCACGAAATTATTGTTGTTCGACGCCAGCGTGATGTTGTTCTTGCCGCCCAATCTATGCTGGTCGCGATAGGTGGTCATCCACGCACCCGACCGCTTGCCTTCGCGCGCAAAGTTATCAAGGTAGAAAAGCCCGATGACCTTGCCTTCGCGTTTGACTTCGAAGGTGCGGACCAACGGCTCGAACACCGGAACCGTGCCGGTATTTTCGGTAAAGCTCATGCCATATAATTTGCCCGCCGCATCGAACATCGCCGCAACCATCTGGTCGAGCTGGAAGTATGGCTTGATCGCTTCCTGATCGAGATCATATTTCGCCTTGCGAACCTTCTCGGCGTAAAAGCGGTAATCCCACGGCTCGATGGTGATATTGTCAGCATTGGCGATCGCCTGCATGTCGGCGACCTCTTCCTTGACGCGGGCGGTCGCTGCAGGCCAGACCTTCATCATCAGGTCCATGGCCTTGGCCGGATCCTTGGCCATCGTGTCAGCCATTCGGTAATGCGCGTGTGTCGGGAAACCGAGGATTTCGGCGCGCTGCTGGCGCAGCTTCAGGATTTCGGCAATGGTCGCGTTAGTATCATTCGCGTTTCCATTATCGCCGCGTTTGGTGAATGCCTGCCACACCTTCTCGCGCAAATCGCGACGGGTCGAATTTTCAAGGAACGGTTGAACGGCAGAACGGGTGTTGACCACCGCCCATCCGGTCTTGCCTTTCGCCTTTGCCGAAGCTGCCATCGCCGCAACGAAGCTTTCGGGAAGGCCAGCCAGATCAGCCTGGTCGGTCAACAGGATGTAGGTCTCCTCGTCGGCCAACACCTTCTCGTTGAAGGCAGCGAACTTCTTCGAAAGGTCGGTCTCTATGGAAATAACCTGCGCCTTTTTCCCGGCATCGAGCAACGCACCGTTGCGGACCAGCCCGTCATAGGTCCGCTCAAGGAGCCGCATCTGCTTGGCGTCGAGCTTGAGGTTCTGCCGCCGGTCGAAAAGGTCTTTGACACGCTTGAAATAACGCGCGTCGAGCATCAGCTCGGAGAAGAAGGCACTGGCTTTCGGTTCCCACTCGGCCTGTATCTTGCGAACTTCGGGATTGGACAGGTTGGAGGAATGCACGCCCCAGATCGAAAACAACCGCCCGATTTTTTTGCCCGACAGTTCGGATGCAGTGATCGTGTTTTCGAAAGTGACAGGCCCGGGCGTTGCCAGCATCGCTTCGAATTCGGCCTTCGATGCATCCATCGCCGCCTGGAATGCAGCGGGAAACTCGGCAACCTTGACCTGGTCCCACGGCGGCACGCCGTCATAAGGCCCGGTCCATTCGTTGAGCAGAGCCGGCTCCGAAGCCTTTGCTGCTACTTCTTGTGCATTAGCAACCGCAGTCATTGACGCTCCCGAAAGCAAGAACGCAGCGGCGCTTGCCAGAATTTTTCCCGTTTTCACGCATGATACTCCTCATGAAGGCACCAACAACCGGCACCCGATGCCGTTCCGATTAGCCGCTGCGCTTTCGTCATGCAAATACCAGTTTGGACGAAATGATTGCTCCATTCCGGATGCAATTCGAACCGAAGCGCAGTCTTGAAAAGCGCCGCTTTTTAGTCCCTATGATGCAAGTCCGGACGGGGGAATTATCGGAATGAGTTCTGGTGAGTATTTTTCACGCAATGCGCGCACAGCGATGGTTTTCGCCAGTGACAAAGGTCGTCGTTCGGATCTGATGGAAGTTGCTACGGCGTCAGGCTGCATTGCGATCAATCCCAACCTTGAACGGCAAAGCGATTATCTGTTGGTCGATTTTTGCACCGAAACGGAGACGCATCGGGATTCCCTATCCGAAATAGGGGAATATCTTGAGCGCCATCACAGCGTTGCGCTGGTGTGGACGGATATGGACAGGCTCGAAGATGCCTATGCGGCACTTCCAGCGGATCGGACCCATTTTCTCGTCGATACCAGCGATGTCCAGGCAATGCCGATACTGGCTGAAGCATTTGGGCGCGACGTTATGAATAGATTGCACGACAGAAAACGCGACGTGGATTTCGGTTCGCTGCACCGGATCAGCGACGAGCTTGCCGAGTTTGCGCGGACGCTGGCGAAGCTGGCCGAGCCCGGCGGGCAATCTGGCGTGTCGGACAAGCCAATATCCTTTCGCCCTGCTCCGGTCGGCGGCTTTCAAGCTTTTCCAGTCAGCATTGGCGAGGCCAGAACAACAGTCGATGCAAAAGCGGTGCGCGACATCATTCGCCTGCGCCGCCTGCGCGACCGGTTTTTCGATAGCGAACTTTTTGCCGACCCCGCATGGGACATATTGCTCGACCTGAAGGCGGCGGCGCTCGAGGGGAGGCGCGTGTCGGTGTCGAGCCTGTGCATTGCCGCAGCGGTGCCGCCTACCACCGCGCTGCGCTGGATCACGTCGATGACCGAAAGCGGGATGCTGGTCCGTGCCCAGGACCCCGACGACGCGCGGCGGGTGTTTATCGAACTTTCTGAAGAGACGAGCGCCAAGATCGACGATTTTTTCGCGATTGCCAGTTCGCCGACACCCAAAGCCATTTGATTGCACTTGCCAAATCACGGTAGCTTTGGCAAAGGCCGCCTTCCCCATTGGGGCGCTTAGCTCAGTTGGTAGAGCATCTCGTTTACACCGAGAGGGTCAGCGGTTCGAGCCCGTTAGCGCCCACCATGGGGATTTCAGTTGCGACCTGAAAACGGGGAAAAGCCGATGACGTTCATCGTACAGAAAGCTTTTGAAGCGCACACTTCACGCATGAGGGGAGCGCTAGCCAGTTTTGCCACAGGCTTCGTATTTTTCGGTGCCATGCTGATGCCGGAAGCGGCTTTCGCACGCGAAAGCGAGCAGAATGAGCAAAACGAGGCAAGCGATTGTGTCGATCCCAAGCATCGCCATTATGTTGCTCGCTCACTGACCGAGCCTGCCCCGATTCGCAAAAAGGACAAAATGCGTATCCGCCGCGTGCTGATGTAATTATTCTGCTTCGCGTAACAGCTTCGCCATTTCCGCATCGTCCCATTCTACTCCGCCGATAACCCGCCACACTTCCCTGCCATCGCTGTCGTACAAGATTGTCGTCGGCAGCGGCACCATATGGTCGAACGCCGCGAGCAAGGCATTTTCGGGATCGGTATAAGGTTCGAGGTTGGCGACTTTCGTCTGCTCGAAAAACGCGACTACGGGTTTGCGTCCCTGCAAGTCCTGCGACACTGCAATCACAGAAATCCTGTCAGCCTCCAACGCCGCCAGCGCATCGAGCGTCGGCATTTCCGCCTTGCACGGCGCACACCATGTCGCCCATAGATTGACCAGCAACGGACGTCCGGCAAAATCGGACAGGCTGACATCGCGGCCATCGGCGCCGGTAAAGGTCGCTTGCGGTGCCCGCGTCCCGGCCGCTTTATAGCTCAACGTCGCGCGCATCCCGCTGGCACTTTCAAGACCGATTTCTTTGGCCCCTTTCCCCGCCTCCTCAACGATATCGGCTTGCGCTTGCCCCTTGGGCGCGCTTCCCGTATCGCACGCGGCGAGCAGCAGAAGGATAAAAGCGATTTTGACGCGCAACTCTGACTCCAATAGCATGTGGGGCGGCCGGTTCGGCGAGGGCCCCGGTGCGATCATGAGCGAGATAAATGCCTCCATCCCTTTCGACAAGCGGCTTTGGCGCGAAGATATCGCGGGCAGCAAGGCGCATGCCGATATGCTGGCGGCGCAAGGCATTATTTCGGACGAGGATAATGACGCGATCCAGCGCGGCCTGACCGAAATCCAAGCCGAATATGAGGCGAATGGTGTGCCCGAAGACCTGGCACTCGAAGACATTCACATGGTCACCGAAACGCGGCTGCGCGAGCTGGTCGGCGAACCGGCATCGCGGCTCCACACCGCGCGTTCGCGTAACGATCAGGTGGCAACCGATTTTCGGCTGTGGTTGCGCGATGCGGTCGAGCAAATCGATGCAGGGTTGAAGGCCTTTCAGTCAGCACTTATCGAGCGCGCCGGAGAACATGCCGACAGCATCATGCCCGGCTTCACCCATTTGCAGGTCGCGCAGCCGGTGACTTTGGGCCATCATCTACTGGCCTATTACGAGATGGCCAAACGCGACCGTAGCCGCTTTGCAGACTGTGCGAAACGACTGAACCATTCGCCACTGGGTGCCGCCGCCCTTGCTGGGACGTCTTTTCCGATCAATCGCGAAGCAACGGCAAAGGCGCTTGGCTTCGATGCGCCGATGAATAACAGCCTTGATGCCGTGTCCGACCGCGATTTCGCGCTCGAGTTCCTGACCGCAGCGACGCAAACGGCGCTGCATTTTTCGCGGCTGGCCGAGGAAATGATCATTTGGGCATCGCAGCCCTACGGATTCATCGCCTTGCCCGACGCATGGTCGACCGGTAGCTCGATCATGCCGCAAAAGCGCAATCCCGACGCTGTCGAGCTGGTCCGCGGCCATGCCGGGCGGATCATGGGATGCATGACGAGCCTGATGGTGACGATGAAGGGCCTGCCACTTGCTTATTCAAAGGATATGCAGGACGACAAGCCGCCGGTCTTTGAGGCCTATGACCTGCTCGCGCTGTCGCTCGCCGCAATGACCGGCATGGTCGCCAATGTGACCTTCAAAACTGCCCGTATGCGTGAGGTTGCCGCCTCGGGTTTCTCGACCGCGACCGATCTTGCCGACTGGCTGGTCCGCGAGCATGGCCTGCCGTTTCGCGACGCGCATCATATTACCGGCAGTATGGTCAAGACCTGCGAAGTGCGCGGCGTTGGTCTCAACGCCATCACCACAGACGATCTCGCCGCCATAAATCCGGCTCTGGCAGGGAGCAAATTGCCCGATCTGTCGGTTGAAGGTTCGGTCGCCAGCCGCACTAGCGCAGGCGGCACCGCGCCAACCCGCGTCCGCGAAGCCATCGCCGCCGCCAAAAAGGAACTCGAAACATGACCTTGCGCAAACCCGTCCTGATCGCACTCGCGCTCTGCGCCGCCGGTTGCGGCAAGGTTGGCGACCTTGAACCGCGTAGCGGAAACTCACTGCCGCCCAAGGCTTATGGTCAGAAGGAAGAGCAATCGGCCGCAGCGTTGACGCGCCCTTCGGTGCAGGCACGCCCTGGGCGCACCGACGAATTGCTCAAACGCTCCGAACGCCGCGAGGACGACCCGTTCGATGTCCCGCCGGGGAAACAACCCGAACCGTTCGACGCCGAAGAAGCCGCTGCCGAAGAGTTAGAAACAGAGCCAAGCTGAGTTCCCATGAATCATTTCGAAGCAATCGATGGCGTGCTCCACGCCGAAAATGTTCCGCTGCCTGCCATCGCGGATGCGGTCGGCACGCCGGTATATGTCTATTCGCGCGCCACGCTCGAGCGCCACGCGAGGGTGTTTCGCGAAGCGCTATCAGGCCTCGATAACCCACACATCGCCTTTGCAATCAAGGCCAATCCCAATCTCGCTGTACTCAAGGTGCTGGCGAAGCAAGGCTATGGTGCCGACGTCGTCTCGGGCGGCGAGATGGACCGCGCACTGGCGGCGGGGATACCAGCGCAGGATGTTATCTTCTCGGGCGTGGGCAAGACCGCCGAGGAGATTGTCCGCGCGCTGAAGGCGGGCATTGGCCAGTTCAACATCGAATCCGAAGAAGAAGGCCGCGAACTGGCGATCCTCGCCGATACGCTGGGCTATCACGCCAATGCTGTGCTGCGCATCAACCCCGACGTCGATGCCGGAACCCACGGCAAGATTTCCACCGGCAAGGCGGACAATAAATTTGGCGTCGGCATCCATCGCGCGCCCGAAATCTACGCGCGATTGAGCGCGTTACCGGGCCTCAACATGCGCGGCGTTGCGCTGCATATCGGCAGCCAGCTGACCAGCCTTGACCCGCTTGAAGCCGCGTTCGGCAAGATCGGTGCGCTGGTGCAGGAACTGCGCGAGGAGGGCCAGACGATCACCCATGTCGATCTGGGCGGCGGGCTTGGCGTGAAGTATAAGGCCGAGGACAATCCGCCCGATCCCTTCGCCTATGGCGAGATGGTCGCGCGCGTTACCAAGGGTTGGAACGTCCGGCTGATGTTCGAGCCCGGCCGTGTCATTGCGGGCAATGCAGGCGTGCTCCTCACCCGCGTGATCCGCGTCAAGCCCGGATCGGGCAACCTGCCCTTCGCCATCGTCGATGCGGCGATGAACGACCTCGCCCGCCCCGCGCTCTACGACGCGTGGCACGATTTCGAAGCGGTCGAACCCAATGGCCGCCGTGTCACCGCCAATATCGTTGGCCCGGTTTGCGAAACCGGGGACACCTTCGCGATGGCGCGCGAAATCGACGAGGTCGCGGCGAACGACCTCGCCATTTTCCGCACCGCGGGCGCCTATGGCGCAACGATGGCGAGCACCTATAACAGCCGCGGGCTGGTCCCCGAAGTGCTGGTCGATGGCGACAAGTTCGCCGTGGTCGCCGAGCGAATTCCACCCGAGGTCATCCTCGCCGCCGAGCATGTACCCGACTGGCTCGAATGATGGAACAACTGCCGATCTTCGTGAACCTTAAAGGCCGCACAGTCATTCTGGTGGGCGAAGGGGATGCGGCGGACGCCAAACGACGGCTGATTGAACGCGCGGGTGGTTTATGCGTTGACGCTGGCAATGGCGAAGCGTGCCTCGCCTTTGTCGCAATCGACGATGACGCAGAAGCAATCGCAACCACCGACGACCTCAAGGCGCGCGGCCTGCTGGTCAATGTCGTCGACCGGCCCGAATATTGCGACTTCACCACGCCCGCCATTGTAGACCGTTCGCCGGTATTAATCGCCGTCGGCACCGGCGGTGCTTCGGCAGGCATGGCCAAGGCAATCCGGCAACGGATCGAGGCATTGCTGCCTGCAAATCTTGGAGGTTTTGCCAAAGCAGTAGCCGACGCCCGAGAGGCAATCCGTTTCCGCTGGCCTGAAGCGGCGGACCGCCGTCGCGCACTCGACGCTGCGTTCGCCGAAAGCGCGCCGCTCGATCCCTTCACCGACCATGCCGATGCCGATGTTCCCGCTTGGGTCGCCAACGCCGAGGACCCGCAAGCTTCGCGCCTGATCGAAATTCCGTTATTGTCCGACAACCCCGACGATCTGACCTTGCTCAGCGCGCGCCTTCTCGGCGAGGCCGACCATATTTTTCACGACGCTAGTGTACCATCCGCTATCCTGAGCCGCGCTCGTGCGGACGCAGTGCGGCACGAAGGCGCGCCGCCGGTCGAAGCGCCCGATGGGCTGACGCTTTACCTGAGGTTGCCGTCTTCATGAAGGTGAGGCATGAAGCTGACTTCATGTCCGAAACCTTTCCCCAAATCCTGATATTCGGCTGCGGTAATATGGGCGGCGCCATGTTGCGCGGCTGGCTGGCGGCGGGCATCGGGCAGGAATGCTTCACGGTTGTCGATCCGGCGGTGCGCGACTTGCCCGAAGGTGTGGCTGTGTATCGCTCCGCCAGCGAAATAGAAGTGAGGTTCGACACGGTGCTACTCGGCATCAAGCCGCAGATGCTGGCTTCGCTTTCACACGAAATCACACCTCTGCTGGCGACCGACGCGCTGCTGGTCTCGATCCTTGCCGGGGCGGACACCGCGACGCTGGCCACGCATTTTCCAGGAGTGCGTATCGCCCGATTGATGCCCAATCTCGCTGCCGCTATCGGCAAGTCGCCGCTGGGGCTGTTTTCGACTGACCTCGATGTCCAAGAGCGGGCCGCATTCGAGACAATATTAGCGCCGTTGGGAACGCCCGTCTGGCTTGCACATGAAAGCCACATGGACGCGGTGACCGCGCTGGCCGGGTCGGGCCCCGCCTTCGTCTATCGTTTCATCGATGCGCTGGCACAGGGCGGCATCGACGCAGGGCTTGAACCGGAAATTGCGGCACGGCTCGCATTGGCGACGGTCGAGGGCGCAGCGCGGCTGGCGGCGGATTCGACCGAAAGCCCTGCCGAACTGGCGGCGCGCGTAACGAGCCCTGGCGGAACCACCGCGGCCGGACTGGCCGTACTCGACGCGGGCGATGCACTGGCCAAGCTGGTTGCGGCAACACTTCGCGCGGCGAAGGATCGCGGGGCGGAACTGGGAAAAGGGGAATGAAATTGAAAACGGGATTACTGTTGGCTGCGGGCTTCCTTATTGCCCAGCCGCTGGCCGCGTCGGTGGCAACGCCGCCAACCACCGAGCAGGCAAAAGTCAATCTCGCAAAGGCAGGGCCGATTGAGAATTTCAGTCTTTCGCAACTTGCCGACGGCATTGACGATGGCGAGCTCAACAGCGAGGCAATTACCGCCGCCTATCTCGATCGTATTGCTGCCATCGACGATGCAGGGCCAACGCTGAACGCAGTGATCGCCACTCTGCCCGATGCGCTCGATCAGGCGAGGGCGATGGATGCGGAAATCCGGAGTGGCAAATATCGCGGCCCGATGCACGGGATGCCGGTGCTGGTGAAAGACAATGTCGAAGTTGCAGGCCCCATTCCGACCACCGCCGGTTCGCTGGCGCTGGCAGGCAATATAACCAACCGCGACGCGCCATTGATCGCGCGGTTGCGTGAAGCGGGTGCGATCGTAATCGGCAAGACCAACCTTTCGGAATGGGCCAATATCCGTTCGGACAATTCGACCAGCGGCTGGAGCGCGATGGGCGGCCTTGTCAAAAACCCCCACGCACTCGACCGCAATGCTTGCGGCTCGTCGAGCGGCAGCGGTGCGGCAATGGCGGCGGGGCTGGCCGCAGCGACCATCGGCACCGAGACCGACGGCTCGATCACATGTCCGGCGGGCGTCAACGGCATTGTCGGCTTCAAACCCACGGTCGGCCTCGTCTCGCGCCGCTTTGTCGTACCGATCAGCCATAGCCAGGATACGGCCGGGCCGATGACGCGGACGGTGCGAGACGCGGCGATCATGCTGACAGCAATGGCGGGCAGCGATCCCGAGGACTCTGCCACCGCCGATGCTGACAAATGGCGCGGCAACTATGCGTCGGGGCTATCCGAGGATGCGCTGAAGGGGCTGCATATCGGCGTCGTTCGCGCGCCCAATGTCGATGCCGCCTTGTTCGACGCGGCAATTGCCAGACTGAAAGAGGGCGGTGCCGAGATAGTCATTCTCGATGCCAGCAAGATCGACCGGCAGAAAATGGGTCAGGCCGAGTTCAAGGTTCTGCTTGCTGAACTGAAAGCAGACCTCGCCGCCTATTTGCAAGGACTGCCCGAAGGACTGGTGGCGCACAAGTCGCTTGCCGACGTCATCGCCTTCAACAAGGCCAATGCCGACAAGGAATTGCAGCATTTCGGGCAGGATATTTTCGAGTTGGCCGAGAAGGAAAATGGCCTCGACGACCCAGCCTATATCGAAGCCCTCGCCACCTCGCGCCGCCTCGCCACCGATGCGCTCAACGGCTTTTTCGCCGGCGAGAAGGTCGATATCATCGTTGCGCAAACCAATGGTCCGGCCTGGGTCTCAACGCTCGGCAAGGGCGACGCCTTTTCCGGCCCAAGCGCCAGCCAGATGCCCGCTATCGCAGGTTTCCCGCACCTCACCGTACCGATGGGTCTTTCGGGTGGGCTGCCTGTCGGTCTCAGCTTTATCGGGCCGAAATGGCACGATCATCTGGTGCTGAAGGCTGGTCATGCCTATGAGCAGCTTTCGAAAGCGCAAGTAGCGCCGACGTTCCGCGCAAGCATAGAAAGCAAATAATGGCATTCGGCAAACCCGATCTCGGCAGCCTCATCCCCGGCGGCACCGCGTTCGATCCGGCGCTCGTCAACAAATTGATGGGCAAGTTCGGCCACGGCGGCTTTCTCGACATGGAATATGTCGGCCATGGCGACGACTGGGTCGAACTTGCCATCGACTGGCGCGAGGATCTGGTTGCCGACCCAGATACCGGCATTCTTGCTTCGGCGGTCATCATCAGCCTGATGGACAATGCCACGAGCATGTCGATCTGGACCAAATTGGGCGAATTCCGCCCGCAGGTGACGATGGATTTGCGCATTGATTACCTGCGCCCCTCGCCATCGGGCGCGCGCGTGTTCGGACGCGGGATTTGCTACCATCTGACGCACAAGATCGGCTTCGTCCGGGGCTTTGCGCATAATGGCGACCCCGACGATCCGCTCGCCCATGCGAGCGGCACATTCATCCGCGTCGGGGACCGGATATGAGCAGATCTTTTGGCCTGCCGCCTTATGCGCTGGCCCTAGACATGGCGGTCGACGGCGATGTCGACGGCGCTCCGGTTATAGCCATGCCATTTGCCGACAAGGTGCAGGGCCGCCCCGGCTATTTGCACGGCGGCGCTATTTCCGGCCTCCTCGAAATGGCAGCAGTCGCCGCTGTTTATCGCGCGCTAAGTGCAGAGGGCAGCGACGCCACTATCAAGCAGGTCAATGTCACCATCGACTTCATGCGCGGTGGGTTGGGTCAGCAAACATTCGCGGTGGGCAAGGTCACAAGGCTCGGCCGGACCATGGCCAATGTCGAGGCCCGCGCGTGGCAGGACGATGCAGACAAGCCCATCGCGATGGGTCATATGCATTATCTAATCAGCGCAAAGCGCTAGCTTCAAGCCTCGCCGTGGGTCTCGATAAGCGCGCTGGCGATCGCTTCTTCGGGCGTTTTGTCGCCCCAGATGATGAACTGGAAAACGGGGTAGAAGCGCTCGCATTCGTCGATGGCGACATCGATGATCGTCTGCGCATGATCGACCCCGAGCAACCCGTTGGCGGGCATCAGGCTACCGTGGCGGAAAAGAAGGATGCCGTTCGCCGACCACATGTCGAAATGGCCAAGCCATAATTGTTCGTTGATGAGGCCAAGCGCCGTGTAGACCGCGTCGCGCTTGTCGCTGGGCACGGTGACGTCGGGGAGCACGATGAGCTGTAGCGCATTATCCTCCTCGCGCCAGATCGCGCGTATCTGGTAGCTGGTCCAGCTGCCCTTATATTCGGCAGTAATCTCGTCGTCGCCCTCAAGCTCATACGACCAACCCCGCGCCTCGAACAACGCAGCAAGCATGTCGACGGGCGCGGATTCGTCGCGCTCGAACTGTTCAAATTGTTCGTCTGGATCGTGCATGATTAGGTTGCGCCCGTGTCTATTTTCGGGATTCTGCCCTGCCGCAGACTCGCGCGCAAGAGTCTTGCGTCGCTGCGCGACACAAGTCTGTGGGCCGCCTGTGGAAAATTAAGGCTTCTTGGGGGCTGCCTTGGCTTTAGATGCAGGCTTTGCCGCCGCTTTTGCAGGTGCTTTCACGCCCGCAGCAGCCTCCAGCGCCGCGACACGCTTCGCCAGAGCGTCGGCCTCGGCGCGCGCATTGGCGGCCAGCGTCTTGACCGCTTCGAACTCCTCGCGGGTGACGAGATCAAGCCCGCCAGCCCATTCGCGCGCACGCTCGCGCATGCTCGCCTCGGCCTCGCGGCCCATGCCGGCAACGGTCCCGGCAACGCCGTTCAATACCTTGGCCAGATCGTCAAAAATGCGCTTCTCGCTTTGCATGTCTCAAACTCCAAATATCTGTCAGCTTCCTATCTGGGAACTCACAGCCGGAACGTAAAGGCTTTCCGCGTCGGGGTTGAGCCGGTCGATCTCGTAATTGAGCACTGCGGCAAAGCTGATCCAGACAAGATACGGCACCATCAGCCAAGCCGCGGCCTTGCGAACGCGTGCAAAAACCACGGTTGTGGCAACCGCTGCGACGATCATTGCAAGGATGATATAAAAGGCGGTGGTGACCTTGTGCTGCCCAAAAAAAACCGGCGACCAGCTCAGGTTGATCAGGAACTGGACGATAAACAAAGCAATGGCGGGTCCCCTATAACGCGCGCCGCGTGCGTGGAGCACCATCGCGAAGGCCAGTCCCATGAGAAAATAAAGCGTCGTCCAGGCCACCGGAAAAGCCCAAGGCGGAGGCTGCAGGTCCGGTTTTATCAGCGCCTGATACCAGCCGCTGTCGCCGTTCGAGCCCGACACCGCTCCAGCGAGGAAACCCAGAAACATGACCGCCGGAATGACGAACAGCGCCCAGCGAAGTAGTGACATGCGAAGTTGGGAGGCGGAGGCGAGTTGGCTCATGCGGGGGAGAACTCCGGTTGATTCGGGCCGACCTTAGCATTGCCGCAATACAGGACAAGGCCGCCTGCCATGCGCAGACGGCCTTGTCCGAAATAGTCAACCCGAAGGATGAAATGCTATTTGCGCGTGCCCGAAAGCCCCATCGAACCGAACGCTCCAGCCTTCACTTCGCCGCTCATTGCATCGCCATCGACCGTGGCTGTCGCGTCGAGGTGCATCGGCATAGGCACGGTGATGTCCATGCCCCAGCTCAATGTGTCGCCATCGACGGTGCCATCAGTGATTTCCATCGTGCCAAGCCCGCCGGACATTTGCCCGGTAAAGCTGCCGCCGTCGCTGTTGACGGTCAGCACTGCATTCTGGTCGCCCATTGGGCTTTTAATCGTGACGTTCCAGTCACCATCCACTGCTGCCATGTTCCTGCTCCTTATTTCGCTGTTGTACTTGCAGCGGTGTTAGCAGCATCGCCGACCATTTCAATCGGCAATCCGAGCGTTTCGAGCTGCGGTTTGACCTTCGCAGCATCACCCACCACGAGCCATGTAATCTTGGCCGGATCGATCTTGGCCCGCATCTCGTCATTGAGGCCCTTGGCCGTCAGTGCACTATACTTGGCCGCCAGCGTTTCGGCATAAGTGAAGGGCCGCTTGTTGAGGCGATCCGCCTGCATCTGCGCGAGCACCGCCGCGCTTTGCTCATAACTGCCCGGCAGTTCGAGGACATTGCCCTTGATCGTCTTGTCGAGCTCGTCGGGAGTCACCGGCTTCGCTCCATTGAAGTCCTTAAGCTGGTCCATCAACACCTTGATCGAGGGTCCGGTCTGGTTCGTCTGGACCGGTGCGAACATGAAGAACGGCACGCGGTCTTCAGCACCCGACACCTGCGACCGAACGCCATAGGACCAACCCTTGGTTTCGCGCAGATCCATATTTATCCGCGACAGGAAATCCCCGCCGAAAATCTCGTTGGCGGCGCGCAACGTTAATAGATCGTCCGATCCCTTGGCATCGAGTACCTTACCCGCCAGCACCAGCGATTGTGGTGAGTTGGGTCGATCGATAAGAAGGATTTTCGACTGCGCCTGCGGTATCGGGGTCGAAAAACTTTTCGCCGGGGCCGCAGCAACAGAAGGCTTCCAGTTACCGAAATGCTTTTCGAGCAAAGGTGCGATTTCATTCAGGCTGGTATCGCCAACGACAAAAATCTCGGCCTTGTCTGGATGCACCCAGCCTTGGTGGAAAGCGACAACGTCTGCCTTGCTGATCGTCGCCACGGTTTCAGGATAACCGCTGCCGGTTTGCGGCCCACCGTAAGGATGGCCCTTGCCATAAAGAAGCGGCGGCAACTGGCGGATGGCGATGCCCTGCGGCTGGTTGTTTTCGGCCTGGATTCGGGTCAGTTGCTGGACGCGAACACGCTCAAGTTCCTTTTCGGCAAAGGCCGGGTTCTTGATGACATCCGCCAGCAGATCAAGCGACGGCGCCAGGTTCGGCTTGACCGAGCGAAGGCTTGCTACAGTCCGGTCTAGCGATGAGTTAACGTTGACGTCGGCGCCCAGCTTCTCTTCGGTTTCCGCAATTTGCGTCGACGTCAGCGATTTCGTGCCTTCCAGCAGCATCGTCGACATCATCGATGCAATGCCGCGCTTGTCAGCCGGATCGGCCGAATAGCCGGCATTGAAGCTGACCGCGACGCGCACGGTGGGGACAGCGGCACGGCGCGCAAAGAACACCTTAATGCCGTTCTTCAACGTGGTTTCTTCAACCGTCGGAAAATCGAGCGAAGGCGTACCGGTCGGCTCGGGGAATTTGCTGCGGTCCTGGAATGCCACAGGCACCGTTCCTGCTATGTCTTCGCTTCCCGGCGGCGCATAATAGGCCGGGGCCGTCAAGGTGCCGGTGCGGGCACCTGCTCCAGCGGCGACTTCCTGATAGGCTTCACGCTCGCCGGGTTCGACGCGGATTTCGAGCACCGGGCGGGTCAGCCATTTCTGCATCGCCGATTTGACGGCTTCTGGCTTGGTTGCCGCAAGCCGCTGCAGCTCCTTTTTATAAAAATTGGAATCGCCGGTATACAGCTGCCCTTCGGCCAGCGCCGTCGCCTTGCCGCCGAAACCGCCGACCTGTTCGAGCCCGTCGATCTGCTGCGCGATGGTGCTTGCGGCAACGCGCTGCACTTCGTCGGCGGTCGGGCCGTTCTTTATGAAATCGGCGATGATCTCGTCGAGCCGCTTGGCGACCGCATCGGCATCACCGCCCGGCTTCACATCGGCCTGAATGTTTACGAGGCTGCCATGGACGAACGGTATGAGATAGGCCGAAACCGCTACCGCGCTCTGCTCTTTCCGGACGAGGATGTTATCCAGCCGCGAGCTCGAAAGTCCGCCAAGTGCACTCATCGCGACATATAGCGCGTTCGAATCGGGATCAGCGAGCCCCGGCACGACCCAGTTGCGATAGATGCGGGTCGAAGGAATCTTGTCCTTCATCACAATCTTTGTGGCTTTTTCGAGCGTCGGGATCGGCGCGTTCACCGGTGGCACATCCTTGCCGCGCGGGATTTTGCCGAACCATTTTTCGACGAGTGGCTTTGCTTGTGCCGCATTAATGTCGCCTGCCAGCACCAGCACCGAATTATTCGGGCCATAATGGTCGGTGAACCAGTTCTTCATGTCATCAAGCGAGGCAGCGGCCAAATCTTCCAGGCTACCGATGGTATCGTGATGATAGGGGTGCCCGACAGGGAACAATGTTTCTGAGCGCTTATAGTCGACCAGGCCGTAAGGCTGGTTGTCACCTTGGCGCTTTTCATTCGAAACAACGCCGATCTGGTTGTCGAGTTTCTCCTTGGTGACGGCGTTGAGCAAATAGCCCATACGGTCGCTTTCGAGGAACAGGGCCGATTCAATGGCGGTCGTCGGTACGGTCTGGAAGTAATTGGTGCGGTCGAGCCAGGTTGTCCCGTTAAGGTCGGTCGCGCCGATCTTCTTGGTCCACTCGAAATAATCGCCCTTGGCGTTTTCGCTGCCGTTGAACATGATGTGCTCGAACAGATGGGCATAGCCGGTCTTGCCCTTGGGTTCGTTTTTCGAGCCGACGCCATACCAGATCGAGACGGCCACAACAGGCGCCTTGCGATCCTCATGCACGATGACCGTCAGGCCATTGTCGAGCGTGAATTTTTCGTGCGGAATATTTACCGCCTCGACCAGCTTGGCGACCGGTGCGGCTTCCTGCGCGATGGCAGGTGCGGTTGAGACAAGGACTGAGCCCGACAGCATCAGGGCGAGGGTAAGGTTACGGATCATGTTCTGCTCCCAGCAAGGTAATTGGCGCGAAAGATAGCGTTGCGACTTCTAAACACAATGTAATGCCCGACTTTTTTCGACGAACAGCGTTTATGGCCGATAACGGCGCTTGGCGTTCTTCACCGCATCGGCCCATTCGAAGTGGACGGGCTTGAAATTACCGGCAACGAACAGTTTCATCTGGTCGGTATAGTGCGGCGATTCGGGCCGGTTGGTGGCCGATCCGTAAGGCTGGATCGACTGGGAAAAGACCTTGCCTGCCTTGTCCCAAGTCACAAGCATGATGAAACTGTCGCCATGGCGCACGCGGAACTTTCCGTCTTTCTGATCCTGATCCCAAATCGACGTAGCGCGCAACGTGTCGGTCCCGCCCAGCATTGCCATATCAGCTTTGCCGCGCCGCAACCGCTGTATTTCCGACAAGGGCGGGTCGATACGCCCGAAACGCTTCTTCATATCCCCCACCGCATCGATCAGCGTTTGTCGGGCATCAGGCAACACACCACTGCGGTAAGCCGCCCGCGCCCCATAGCGGGTGACTCGCTCGGCGAAGGCGTCCGCACGACCGACACCGTCGCTCGACCAGTCCCAACCTGCGAGCAGTTTTTGCGCTTCGGCGAGCTCCTGTCGGTCACTTACATTAAGCGCCAGAATCTTGGCCATCCAGGGCCCGAGCCAACTTTTCTTGCTGTAAGTCATGTCGCGCCGCAGCGTGAGCAGTTCTTCAGGCGTAATCGAGCTGTCCGCCGACAGCAATTCGTCGGCGCGGATAGCGCGGTTGGTCATGTTTTGCTCAATGCCGAGCAGCAGCGAATAGTCCGACTTTTTCAGCTCCGAACCTGCACCTGCGGCCAGATAGGGTGAGTTATTCTCGTTGTGCACAAAGCCCGATGCCGGATCGACTATCTTCGGGTAGCGGTCGAACGCAACCGGCCCGCGCCACACGATATTCGACCGGTCGCCGGGCAGGATTTTCGTGTAATCGAACCCGGGTTTGCGATCAGGGAACAACGCATTGTAAATGTAAGCGATCCGGCCTTCCTTGTCGGCGTAAATGAAATTGGTGGCGGGAATGCCGCCGAGCGCCATCGACCTTGTCCATTCCTCCCAGTTCTGCGCCTTGGTATTGCGATGATATTGCTCGACCGATTTGACACTGTCGATGCCGGCATAGCGCAAGGCATATGCGCCTGATTTGTTGACGATCACCGGCCCGTGGACCGAACGATAAACCGTCTGCGGCACCGGCAGCGCAAACGGGCCGAACTTTACCGGAAGCCAGACACGCCTGGACTGGAGCGGCAGCCATTTTCCGTCGTAACGGTACCGATCGCCTTCGCTGTTCAGCACAAGCTTGTAAATGTCGATGAGGTCGGGCCGATTTACGGTGTTGGTCCAGCCAAGATTGCGATTGTGACCGAGCAGCACGAATGGCGACCCTGGGAACAACGCACCCGCCATATCGAGCCCCTCGCCTGAATGCATGACCGCCTCATACCAGGCAACATGACCCTCATAAGGCTGGTGCGAGTTGGAAATCAGCCAGGGTTGACCGTCAGCCATTCGCTTGGGCGCGATGGCAAATGCGTTCGAGCCGTTCATATCGGGCTGTCGTCCGACAGGCGTCATAGGCTCGGCGCTCTCTTTCGATAGCGGCTTGTCCCCGACAAGCGCGCCAATCGCATTATCGAGTCCGTAGAAAAATGGAGCGCGCAGTACAAAGCCGGTGACGATATCCTGCCCGTTGACCGGGAAAAGCTTGGACAGCCGTACTTCCTGCGGGTGCTTCGCTGCATAATGGTTCAGCCCCGCTGCATAACCCTCCGCCACCGCGCGGACATCCGCAGGGATCTTCATATAATCACGCTCGGACGTCTCGCGCGCACCCAGCAAATGCAGGACGTAATCGACCTGCGCGCCTTCCGAGCCCGCAAGCGCGCCGTAACGCCCACGGGTCATCGCTACGACCTCCTCTATCGTCGAAAAATCGTCTTCTGCATGTGCGTATGCCAAGCCATAAGCGGCGTCGGCATCGGTCTTCCCGTTGATATGCGGCACGCCGAAGGCATCGCGCGCAATTTCAACATCGTATTTGCGTGTTGGAGGCGCCACCTGTTCACGCGCGACCAGCGGTTCCCAAACTAGCCCGGCAATCGCGACGACACCAACCAGCGCAAGCAGCGCCCACAAAAATTTTCGCATCCCTATAGCTCTCCTTGGCAACGTGACCTTGTAACATCGGCACGTTTGCCTAAAAGACACGCATAACCAAGAATATAGGAAAGGATAGTCCCTCCATGCGTCGCACCCTGATCGCTATCGCTCTTGCCACTGCGGCCACGTCGCCTGCTTTCGCCCAGAACGCCACGATTGGCTCGGGCATTGCCCCTGCGACTGTCGCAAATTCCAGCCCGCGCCCCATCGCCTTTTCGGACACGGCGCCGACCAGCGGCGCGCTGGTCATCGCGATGCGCGATGCCGCTGTCCCCGCTGGTGCTGTCGATGCGGGCACAAAGCAGGCGATCGACGCGGCTATCGCTGCGGCAAAATATGAAGGCAAAGAAGGCAGCCTATTGTCGTTGCGTGGCATTGGCGGCTATTCGCGAATCCTGCTGACCGGCACCGGCACCGAAGGCGACCGCATTGCCAATGTCCGCAATGCAGCGGGCAAGGCAGCACAGGAACTGAAAGACGAGGCGCAACCTGTCGCGATCGCAGGCGCGCTGACAAGCGATGAGGCCGCAGCCGCGGCATTGGGCTATGCACTGGGCCAATATCGGTTCGACCGCTACAAGACGGTCGACAAGAAAGCCCCGCCAGCCAATGCCGCGACTGTCGTCACAAATGACGCCGGAGGCGCAGAATCGCTGTGGAAATCGCGCTACTCCACTTTGGCAGAAGGTGTGACTCTCGCCCGCGATCTCGCGACCGAGCCCGCCAATGTCATCTACCCCGAAAGCTTCGTCGAGCGCGTGCGCGCCGCTTTCGGCAACACCGCCAATGTGAAGATCGAAGTGCTCGACGAAGCGGCGATGCGCAAGTTGGGCATGGGGTCGCTGGTGGGCGTCGGCCAGGGGTCGCGTCGCCCGTCGCGGTTGATGCTGGTCGAATATCGCGGCGCTGGTAGCGGCGCGCCGCTGGCTTTCGTTGGCAAGGGCATTACCTTCGATTCGGGCGGCATTTCGCTGAAACCCGGTGCAGGCATGTGGCGGATGAAAGCCGATATGTCGGGGGCCGCCAATGTGGTCGGCGCAGTCCTGTCACTGGCCAAATCGAAAGCACCGGTGAACGTAGTTGGCGTCGCTGCACTGGCGGAAAATATGCCTGACGGCAACGCCCAGCGGCCCGGCGATGTCGTTCGCACGATGAGCGGCAAGACAATCGAAATGATCAATTCCGACGCCGAGGGTCGTCTCGTCCTGGCGGACGCCAATGAGTATGTGATCGCCAACCGCAAGCCAGCCGCGCTGGTCAATATGGCAACGCTCACCGGCTCAATCGTTGGCGCGCTCGCCGACGAATATGCAGGCCTCTTCAGCCGCGATGACAAGCTTGCAGGTGCCCTGCTGGCTGCAGGCACTGCATCAGGTGAGGAATTGTGGAGAATGCCGCTCCACAAAAATCACATGGAGGACATGAAATCCGACATTGCCGACATCAAGAATACCGCCGAAGGCGGCGGCCCGGGCGCAAGCCTCGGGGCAACCTTTATCGGCTTCTTTGTCGATAAAAGCATACCTTGGGCTCATCTCGATATTGCGGGCGTCAACTGGAGCGAAAAAGGATATGCCACAGCGCCGAAGGGTGCCACCGGCTGGGGCGTTCATTTGCTGGATGAGCTGGCACGGAACTATCGCGCCGAGTAAATTTGCAGGGACGCCTTGTGTGGCATAAATGCAACATTACATCTTTGGCAGTCGCTTCCTAAATCATCATAGGGGAAGCGTTTGACAAAGATGGATTGAGGGCATGAATCTCGAAAAATTTACCGACCGCGCCAAGGGCTTCCTGCAAAGTGCGCAGACCGTAGCTATCCGCATGAGTCACCAGCGGATTTCGACCGAACATTTGCTGAAAGCGTTGCTCGAAGACGAACAGGGCATGGCGGCGGGGCTGATCAAGGCGGCGGGTGGTGATGCCGCGACGGCCGTGCGAGAAACAGATGCGGCTCTGGCGAAGGTTCCTGCAGTATCGGGCGGCGGCGCGCAACAGACGCCGGGCCTCGATAATGACGCGGTGCGCGTGCTCGATAGCGCCGAGCAGATCGCACAGAAGGCAGGCGACAGCTATGTCAGCGTTCAGACCATCCTGCTTGCCCTTACGCTTGCTCCCGGCACGGCGGCGGGCAAGGCACTGGCAGCTGCCGGGGTGAAGCCCGAAGCGCTCAACGCGGCGATCAAGGAATTGACTGGCGGCAGGACGGCGGACACGGCAGGTGCGGAAGACCGCTATGATGCGCTCAAAAAATATGCCCGCGACCTTACCGAAGTCGCGCGCGCGGGCAAGCTGGACCCGGTCATCGGTCGCGACGAGGAAATAAGGCGCACCATCCAAATCCTTGCGCGTCGGACCAAGAACAACCCGGTGCTCATCGGCGAGGCGGGTGTCGGCAAGACCGCGATTGCTGAAGGCCTCGCCATCCGCATTGCCAATGGCGACGTCCCCGACTCCCTAAAGGACCGCAAACTGCTTTCGCTCGACATGGGCGCGCTGATCGCGGGCGCGAAATATCGTGGCGAGTTCGAGGAGCGACTGAAAGGCGTGCTCGACGAGGTCAAGCAGGCGGAGGGCGACATCATCCTGTTCATCGACGAAATGCATACGCTCGTCGGTGCTGGCAAGGGCGAAGGCGCGATGGACGCAGCGAACCTGATAAAGCCTGCTTTGTCACGCGGCGAATTGCATTGCATCGGCGCAACGACGCTCGACGAATATCAGAAGCATGTCGAGAAAGACCCGGCGCTGCAACGCCGGTTCCAGCCGGTATTTGTCGGGGAGCCGACGGTAGAAGATACGATCTCGATCCTGCGCGGGATTAAGGAGAAATACGAGCTGCACCATGGCGTGCGCATCACCGACAGCGCCTTGGTGAGTGCGGCAACGCTGTCGCATCGTTACATTTCCGACCGCTTCCTGCCCGACAAGGCGATCGACCTGATGGACGAGGCGGCCAGCCGTTTGCGTATGGAGGTCGAGTCCAAGCCCGAGGAAATCGAGAATCTCGACCGGCGGATCATGCAGTTGCAGATCGAACGCGAGGCGTTGAAAAAGGAAAGCGACGCTGCGTCGAAGGACCGTCTCAAAACGCTCGAAAACGAGCTTGCCAATCTCGAACAGCAATCGACCGAGCTGACCCAGAAATGGCAGGCCGAGAAGGAAAAGATTTCCGCAGAAGCAACAATCAAGGCGCAACTCGATGCTGCGCGGATCGAACTCGAACAGGCACAACGCGGCGGCGATCTCGCCAAGGCCGGCGAGTTGCAATATGGGACAATTCCGGGCCTCGAAAAGCAATTGGAAGAGGCAGAAGCAGCAGCAGGCAACGCCATGCTGCGCGAAGAAGTGACCGCGCAGGACATCGCGAGTGTCGTCAGCCGCTGGACCGGCATACCGGTTGACAAGATGCTAGAAGGCGAGCGCGACAAGCTACTGAAGATGGAAGAATTAATCGGCGCGCGCGTCATCGGCCAGAAAGATGCGGTCGAGGCTGTGTCAAAGGCTGTGCGTCGTTCGCGCGCCGGCCTGCAAGACCCCAACCGGCCGCTCGGCAGCTTCCTTTTCCTCGGCCCGACAGGTGTCGGCAAGACCGAGCTGACCAAGGCGCTCGCGGCATTCTTGTTCGACGACGACAACGCGATGGTCCGCATCGACATGAGTGAATTCATGGAAAAGCACAGCGTCGCCCGCCTCGTCGGCGCACCTCCCGGCTATGTTGGCTATGAAGAGGGCGGCGTACTGACCGAAGCCGTGCGGCGGCGGCCCTATCAGGTCGTTTTGTTCGATGAGGTCGAAAAAGCGCATTCGGACGTCTTCAACATCCTGCTCCAGGTGCTCGACGACGGTCGCCTGACCGACGGCCAGGGCCGCACGGTGGATTTCTCAAACACGCTCATCATCCTGACCTCCAATCTCGGCAGCCAGTATCTGGCCGGGCTGGACGACGGACAGGATGTGAAAGAGGTCGAGCCGCAGGTGATGGAAATCGTCCGCAGCCATTTCCGTCCCGAGTTCCTCAACCGGCTCGACGAGGTGATCCTCTTTCACCGGCTTGCGGCAGAGCATATGGCACCGATTGTCGATATTCAGGTGCAGCGGGTGCAGAAACTGCTCACGGACCGAAAAATCCAGCTTGCGCTGTCGGACAAGGCAAAGGCTTGGCTGGGCCGCGTCGGTTATGACCCGGTTTATGGCGCCAGACCGCTTAAAAGAGCAATTCAACGCTATCTGCAGGACCCACTGGCCGATATGATCTTGAAGGGCGATGTAACCGATGGCGCCACAGTCAAAGTGGACGAGGGGGATGGCGCGCTGAAACTTGCCGCTAGCTGAGCGCGTCAGTTGCCTTGCTGGCAGCCCGCCCCGCCGCCGCAAGCGTTGCCTATGGCGACAAGATCCCGCGCCTGGCGATTGCCATGATCGTTATATTTTCGCCATTCGGCAATCGTCATGCAGGTCTTCCTATATCGCGTCAGCGAGCCGGTTTCCAACTGGCTGCGGCACCGGACCTTTTGATCGTCTGGCTTTGCCGGTTTGGCTGTTTTAGTGCTGGCTTCGGGGTTACCTTTGCCCGTTTCGGCGATAGCCGGTGCTGCAACGACCAAGACTGCTAACATCCAGCCATGTGTGATTTTACCCATTGTACGATAACTCCCCTTGATCCTGCAATGCGATGGAAATTTATCCACCTCGTTAGGCAACTACAAGGACGATTCGACAAACGTCTAACCGATTGCAATCAGTTTGCGAACTGCGCATTAGGACGCCATCATGGCTGACGAGAAGCACCGACTGATCCACGATGCGGAAGCTGCATTGCAGTTAGGGAACATGGCTGCGGCTATCGCCGGTTTTCGCGAGGTATTGTCGATCGATCCCGCAATGGCCGACGTCTGGTATAATCTGGGCTATGCGCTCCGTCTGGACCGCCAGTTTGCGGCGTCTATCGATGCATATGGCCAAGCGCTTGCCAACGGCGTTACCCAGCCTGAAGAAGTGCATCTCAACCGCGCTGCGATCTTGTCCGAACATCTGGATGCAGCCGACAAGGCACGGGAAGAATTGAACGAAGCATTGCGGCTAAACCGGGGTTTTCTTCACGGCTGGCTTAACCTCGGCTTGCTTTACGAAGATATGGGGCAACCTTTGGCCGCCCGCAATGCGTATGAGCGGGTTCTCGAGATCGAGCCGCAAAACGGGCGCGCAATGGAGCGGCTGGCAATGATCGCAACTTTCAATGGCGAGGCTGCAGTCATCCTGCCCCGGCTTGAGGCAGCACTTCGTTTGCCGACGCTTCTGACTGAAGATGCGACCGACGTCGCCTTCGGTCTGGCCAATCTGTACGACGCTGCCGGCGAGCATGATCGCGCTTTTTCGTTGGCTGCTGCCGCCAACCGCGCACAGCATCGGCAATTACCGTCGAACCTGCGTTACGATCCAATAGCGCATGAGCGCCTGATCGACGAACTGTGCGAAATGCGCTTTCCCGTACCGTCGCTTCCCGCGGACATTGACGGGGCGGTGCCAATCTTCATTTGCGGGCTCTTCCGGTCTGGTTCAACGCTCGCCGAGCAATTGCTCGCCCGACACAGCGAAACAGTTGCAGGCGGAGAATATGATTTCATCCCTGAAATCGTGCGAACCCGCCTCCAGCCCTACCCAAAGGCGCTGGCAAAGACAGGCCGAGACGTACCTGAAAGCTTGCGCAGAGATTATCTCTCCCGTCTCGCCGCAACAGGGTATAAAGGCGGGCCTGTTTCCGACAAGAGATGCGATAATTTTCTACATATCGGTTTGATAAAGTCGCTATTTCCAGCAGCGAAAATTATTCATACTGTCCGTTCGCCGCTCGACAACGCTGTGTCGCTTTTCTTCCAGCATTTTGCAGATGGCATCGATTACAGCACCGATCTGGATCATCTTGGCCATTGGCTGGCGCAGTATCGCAGGATGATGAGGCACTGGCGCACACTATATGGCCCCGACATTCTTGATTTCGATTATGACAGCGTTGTACGGGACGCCGAACCCGCCGTCGGCGCGATGGTTGAACATTGCGGGCTCGAGTGGAAGTCCGATATGGGGGCAGGAAAGGCCGTAGTCAGAACGGCAAGTGCGTGGCAGGTCCGTCAACCCCTGCATCGACGCTCGTCAGGGCGCTGGCACAACTACGCGCGACATCTGGAATCCTTGCGGCGGGCCGCAGGTATCGATGATCAGGGAAACTGGTTGCCCTAATCGATCACGGCTTTTGGGTGTCACCAGTCAGCGCAAGAAAATCGGCCACCAATTCGCACTCGTCAGCCGTCATGTGCGGGTTCCACACGTCCAGGATCAGCACGATGCGCTGCTCATCGCTGTCGTTCCATGCCTCATGCTCGATGGTATCGTCAAATGCAAAAGCCTCACCTTCTTTCCAGACCCTTGTCTCGCCGCCGACGCGAAAGCGGCAGCCATCGGGCACGACCAGAGGGAGATGAATGATGGCACGGGTGTTGGTGACTCCGGTATGCGCGGGGATATGCGATTTGGGCTTAAGGATAGAGAAGAATACCGATGGTGCCTTGCCCGGAATAACGTTCTGGGGAACCGCTCCGATCGCTGCGGCGGTTTGCGGACACAAGGCGAGATTGAATTCGCTGGGTTTTCCATATTCCCACAAGAAGCAGGCGCTCCAGTCCTCATTTTGGTCGAGTTTGGTCCACTTGTTCTGCGGAGTGCCGGGGTCGAGCTGGACATAGGGACGGATGGCCGCATTGCCTTTGGCAAGCAGCGCCTGCACTTCGCGACGGATCGCAGGCGTATGCGCCTCTAACTCCGCCAGCCAGGGGAAATGGCTGCGGTCAAAAAACTCGTCCGCCGGCAGGAACGGGAAATGCATACCCTCGCATTGGTTGGCGTAAACGCGCCGACGGCCAAGGCTGTGGTCGAGGCAGGCCGATATCCGGCGCGCGCCCGCTCCCATTGCCGACAGTTTTGCGCCCAGAATGTTTTCGACCTGCGCCGCCAGACTAGCATTGTGCCGAGCAATAAAGGCCGTCCCGCGTTGCAGTGCATCGGCGACCAGCGGCGGCGGTTGGTCCATGGAAGAGGCCATCTGAACGATGCCACTCCAGCCCATTGCCGCATCGATATCTCGCCCCTGCCGCTCGTCGAGTTCGGCAAGGCGCAGCAACGCTATAAAATCCCGCCGGTCGAGTGCGAGGGCGCGCTGAAGCGCACTTCGTTCGCCCTCGTCATCACCCATGCCACGACAGGCGGTTGCAAGGTTGACTAGCAAGACCGGCGCGCGCGGATCGGCAGCTGCGGCAGCAGCAAACATTTGTTTTGCCTCAGAAAATTCCTGCAGGGCCAGCATGTGCATGCCACTGGCGTTCAGTACCGCTGCATTGTTGGGGGCCTGTTCGCGCGCAGCAGCGAGCAGCTGCGCCGCAACGTCGTAACGCCCTGCCTGACGCGCTTCGTTTGCCTCGTTCAGAAGCTGTCCGACTGCATGTTGGGTGTTTGTCATGCTGTTCGATAACGCCGGTGACCGGATGTGACAAGCAGCGCAACAAACGCAAAAAAAGAGGCGACCCGATCAGGCCGCCTCTTTTCAACTCAATCTGGACGAGCGTCAGAACGTCAGGCGAAGTGCTGCACCGTAGCGACGACCGATCGTATCATAGGTCGAAGGATAGGTGTTACCGCCGTTGTACGAGGTCGAACCTGCGCTCGAACCGACAATCGGAGGCTGCTTGTCGAAAATATTGAAGGCGTTGAGAGCCAGTTCGAAATTGTCGGTGACGCTGAAGCGAACCGAAAGATCGAAATAGTCGTAAGCCTTGATACGGTTGAAGTCGACCTGACGACCGACCAATGCACCATTACCGGTGATTGTACCAGCAAACAGGTTGCGGCTCGCGGCGGTAAAGCCACGTGCAGCAAAGTCGTCGGCCTGCCCTTCATACTCTACTTCTGCAATGTGACGCCACAACAGCGATACATCGACATCCTCGAACGACAGCGTAGTGCGCTGGCTCCAGCTAAATTCAGGCTGGATCGAAGCGCAGTTTACGCTGTAATAACCGACGCAATCGCGATTGAACGAGGTCGGTGCGGCCTGGAACTTGGAATTGAAGGCATAGTTGCCGCTGAAACCGAGGCCGAGTTCAGCAAAGCCGATATCGGTCTTGTAATTCAGCACCAGATCGATGCCGTCAGTTGCCAGTCTTCCGTTGTTCGTCAGCGGCTGCGGCAGACCCGGGATCGGGTTGGCTGCAGTCGACGTTCCGCTCAGGCGACCGTTGACGGCGTTACGAAGGATACCTGTACAAGCCGGGTTGGTCGCCGAGGTGGCCGTGATGCTACCGAAGCAGCCGGCAATGATGTCCCCAGGCGTCGCCGCCGTAATCGCGTTGGTAACCTTGATGTTGTAATAGTCGATCGACGCCGTCAGCCCGCTGAGGAAGCCCTTCGGCTGCAACACAAGACCGAACGAGTAGGTGGTTGCCTTTTCCGGTCGGATATTCGGGTTGCCACCACCAGTCACGTTTGCCTGACCAGCCGCAGGATTCAAAATACCGGCTGTCGAGTCAATCGTTGCGGCCGGTGCACGCTGAGCGATACAGACGGCGCGGAGGTTTTGACCAGCCACCAAACCGGGATTGAAGACCGGGTTTGCAGCACCGCCCGCGAGCGTTGCGACCGACGAGCCGGCGCAAGGATCGATCAGCAGGTTGTCGAGACCCGTCACCACCGGTGCAAACAATTCACCGATATTGGGGGCACGGACAGCGCGCTGATAGTTTCCACGGAACTTGACGCCGTCGGTCGGCTCCCAGTTGCCGCCGAATTTGTAGGTCGTTGCGGTGAACGATGGGTTTCCTGGCGCATCAACGCTGTAGTCCGAATAACGGACGCCCGCCTCGAAGCTCAGGTCGTTGAAGAACGGCTTGTCGGAAACGATCGGCAGGTTGATTTCGCCGAACGCTTCATAAACACTGAAACCGCCGTTGAGCGGCAGAACCGCACCACCAGCACCGCCCAGTTCGCCCGGCACCTGTGCAAGGTTGTCAGGACGACGCTGCGCGCCATAGTTGCGATGTTCGCCGCCGACAGCGAAGGACACCGGTTCGGCAGCCGACGGAACGGTGAAGCCAAAGTCGCCCGTTAGGACGGCATGTACCTGGGCCAGCGAAGCAGCGTTGGTCACCGAGCTGGTGATACCGCCGACAAATGCGCCCTGCTCAGCTGTGATCGAACCAACAGGGCCGAAGATGTTCAGCGGAACGCATGCATTCGCGGTGTTCGTGCAGGTTGTGGTGTTCGACGCGTTCAGAGCCTGCTGGACCCGTGAGTTTGCGACATAGCCCGAGCGCGTTTCTTCGTTCTCGCTTTCGCCATATGAACCGTAAACGTCGAGCTTCAGATTGTCCGTCAGGCTAACCCGCGCACCGGCCAAAACGTCGAATACCTGAGTTACGTATGTCGAAATACGCGGCCCAAGTTCAACCGAACGGCGATAAACGGCACCCAGCGGAATCGCAGCATTGTTATTGCACGTTGCGCCAAGCGCGATGCCGGCGGCCGTGCAGAACTGGTCGCGCAGGTTCGCTGGCAGATACGGGTTGTTGCCCGGAATTGTAAGCGTGTTACCGAAGATACCCGATGCGGCGATGATCGATTGAACCGTGTTCTTCGAGAACAATGCACGCGAATAAACTTCAATGCTGTCCGAAACTTCATAGTTCGCCTGACCGAAGAAGTTGAAGCGTTCGAAAGGCGTTTGGTAGATGTTGAACGGGTTGAAGTTGAATGGCGCGTAAGGCGCAACCAGCGCGGTGCCGGTTGGGTTAATCTGTAGCGTACCAAGTCCAGGCGACGAGAAGGTCGTAGGAACCGAGGTTGGGCTGTCACCACCAGCAAAGCCGGTAGCCGAGCCAACCACGAATGTACCGGCATCGCGCGCGCCGAAATAGACAGGGTCGGCTTCCTGATAACCGATGCTCAACGTAGCGTTACCGCGACCGTCGTCGAAGTTCGCCCCGATGGTCAGATCGGCGCGGAACACATTTGCATCGCCCTGCTCGCTGATCTGCTGGCTGACCGCGAGGTCGACGCCCGCAAAATCTTTGCGCGTGATGAAGTTGACAACACCCGACACAGCGTCGGCACCATAAGTGGTCGAAGCACCGCCAGTCAGCACGTCGACGCGATCTACCAGCGCAAGCGGGATGTTGTTGAGATCGACTGCGCCGAAGAAGCTCGAAGGAACCAGGCGCTGTCCGTTCAGAAGAACGATATTGCGGTTTGCACCCAGGTTGCGAAGGTCGACGCGGGCGCTGCCGACCTGGCCGTTGTTGACGTTGCCGCCGAGGTTCGGTGTAACGCCGGGCAGTTCACGCAGGATCTGTTCTGCGGTGTTGCTCTGGCGGAGACTGATTTCTTCCGCACCGACGACCGTTACCGGCGATGTCGAAACGACGTTCGGATTCTGGATGAGCGAACCGGTTACGACGATTTCGCTGCCAGCTTCTTCCTCGTCGGCTGCCTCATCCTGAGCAAATGATGGCGTCGAGATGAGCGCCAGACCCAGAGCGAGCGGTGCCGCTGCATATTTGAATTTGCTGATACGTGTGTTTTTCACGGTATAGCCCCTATAAATATCGCCTTTTCAACGCGGTAGCGCATACTAATGGCTGTTACATTCCCCAGATTTCCAAATATGTTCGGCGCGTTTTGGGCGCGCCAAAGACGTTGGAATCCCTCCAGGTTGGCGCTGCTTTGGCCGAAAAGCTCTGGACGCGCAAAGAAAATGGCCGCCGGTGACAATAATATTTCAGCGATGTCACCTTTATGCAACAGTGACATTTGGTGCCGGTTTGGGACGTTTCGGCTCAAACTTCTTTCGCAAAAATTCATTCATGACAGTGAAAGCGGCCTTCGCTAATAGGGCGCCAGCCAATCATTCGGGACAGCGCGAAATATGTCAGTAAAGCCTTTTATTCAGAGCCGGATGGCTCTTCTCATCGCGGCATTTTTTGCCATTCTGACACCCGCCATCGCTCAAGAGCCAGTGACGCCACCCGCCATAGCAGCCGCGCCCGGTCCCGAAGACACCCTCGTTCTGGACCTTTCGACCGGCGGGCGCGTAACGATCCAGATGTTTCCGTCGGTCGCGCCTGCCCATGTCGAACGGATCAAGACGCTTACCCGTCAGGGCTTTTACAATGGGGTCATCTTCCACCGCGTGATCGACGGCTTCATGGCGCAAACCGGCGACCCCAAGGGAACCGGACAAGGCGGTTCCGAGCTTCCCGACCTGAAAGCCGAATTCAACAAGACGCCCCATTTGCGCGGCACGGTATCTATGGCACGCACCAACGAACCCGATACCGCGAACAGCCAGTTCTTCATCTGCTTCCAGCCGCGTTTCAGCCTCGACAATAAATATACTGCGTTCGGGCGGGTGACGTCGGGCATGCAATTTGTCGACGCCATCGAGCGCGGCGAACCGCCTGCAAGCCCTAGCCGCATCATCCAGGCCTCGATCGCCAGCGACAATGTGCCGCCACCTGCCATGCCAGTGGCAGCGCCTGCACCGTCATTCGAAAATCCGGCGGTTTCGGTCGAGGAATTGAACAAGCCGCAAGGCAATTAAGCGCGCACATGCGCGTAGACCTTTTCGATTTCGAACTGCCACCCGAGCGCATCGCGCTTCGCCCCGTGGTCCCGCGCGATGCGGCGCGGATGCTGTGCGTTTCGGGCCGTGGGAGCCTAAGCGACCGTCATGTGCGCGACCTACCTCAGCTATTGCGCAAAGGCGACTGCCTGATCTTCAACGATACCCGCGTCATCCCGGCGCAGCTCGAGGGACGGCGCGGGGAAGCCAGCATAGGTGCGACGCTGCATAAGCGTATCGACCTGCGCCGCTGGCAGGCCTTTGTGCGCAACGCCAAGCGGCTTCGCGCTGGCGAACAGGTCGATTTCGGCAAGGGCGTTACCGCTATCGCGGAAGCACGGCATGACGATGGCAGTTTCACGCTTGCCTTCGAAGGCGATGAGCCAGTGGAGCTATTGCTCGAACGCGCAGGGACGATGCCGCTGCCGCCCTATATTGCGGGCAAGCGCGACACCGACGCGCAGGACCGGAGCGATTACCAGACCATGTTCGCGGAAAAAGACGGTGCCGCTGCCGCCCCTACCGCATCGCTACATTTCACACCCGATCTGATTGCGGCCGTGACGGCGGCTGGCATCGAGACGGCGACACTGACGCTGCATGTCGGCGCTGGCACTTTCCTGCCAGTCAAGGCCGATGACACCGCCGATCACAAAATGCACAGCGAATGGGGCAGCATCGACGCCGCTACTGCCGGGCAGTTGAACGCGGTCCGCAAGCGCGGCGGACGTCTGATTGCGGTCGGAACCACTTCGCTGCGTCTGGTTGAAAGCGCGGCGGACGCAGACGGCATCATCCACCCGTTCGAGGGCGACACCGACATCTTTATCACCCCCGGCTATCGCTTCAAGGCAATTGGCGGCCTGATGACCAATTTCCATCTGCCGAAATCGACTTTGTTTATGCTCGTCAGCGCGCTGATGGGACGCGAGACGATGCAGGCGACTTACGCCCACGCGATTGCTGAAGGTTATCGCTTTTACTCTTACGGCGATTCGAGTCTGCTGCTACCGTAACGACGTCAAGGCGGGATATTAGCTCCTAGTTTCCAGGTCCTTCGTCAAAAACAGAGTCGGCGTACAAAAGTACGCCGCCGGCAACCAGCACAAGTCCGCCAACCACGACGCCGACAGTTTCAATCGTATTGAGCGATGCTTTACGACCCGGTGCTGCAATCGGCTTTCCGTTGAGCATCCATGCGGAATTGCCATCCAGCGTAAAGCCGATGGTGCTGGTCCGCTTTTCGCGCTGACGAACTAAATCATATTCCGAGCCAGTGGATCCGGATCGCGGATAATACGCCATCCCAAGTTGCAACCGGGGCGCATTTTGCGCCTTTTTCGTCGCAGCGTTACCAAAAGGAATAACAAGATCGATCGTCATTTGCGACGCACTTTGCCGATCGGAAAAGGCCCCCAGATCGTTCTGTGCTGCCGCTGGCGTAGAACTGAGGGCAACGCCTATCGCCATGATTGACGTCCATTTCCCTGTGGTCTTTTGCATAGTTCGCTCCCCAATCGGCGTGATTGCCAAGGGGGAATTCGTCCAAGAAGAACAGTTGGTTACATGAATTAATGTCCCTTCAGTTCATCACCGGTCAGCCGGACGATATGAAGCACATTGGTCGAACCCGGCGTTCCAAACGGCACACCCGCCATGATGATGATCCGCCCGCCGGCCTGCCCCAGATGGTAGCGCAAGGCCATACGCTTGCCCTTGGCGACCATTTCCTCGAACGAGCCGATATCCTTGGTACGCACGGCAAAGGCGCCCCACAGCAGCCCCAGCCGCCGCGCCGTTTCCATGCTCGCAGTCAGCACCAGCAGCGGCACCGAGGGGCGCTCACGAGAAATACGCCGTGCGGTTGAACCCGACGAGGTAAAGCAGACGATGGCGCTGGTATCGACCGTGTCGGCAATCTTGCCGCTCGCTTCGGCCAGCGCATCGGCGGTTGTCGCGTCGGCGGGGGTTTCGGTGAAATGGATGCGTTTGAAGAAATCAGGGTCGCTTTCGACCTCCTGCGCGATCCTGTCCATGATCGACACCGCCTCGAGCGGCCAGGCACCCGCCGCTGTCTCAGCCGACAGCATAACGGCGTCGGCGCCGTCATAAATCGCGTTCGCGACATCGGAAACCTCGGCGCGCGTGGGCGAAGGCGAGACGATCATCGATTCGAGCATTTGCGTGGCCACCACCACCGGCTTGCCCATTCTCCGCGCGGTCGAAACAATCTTCTTTTGCAGCGGCGGCACCTGTTCGGGCGGCAGCTCTACGCCCAAATCGCCGCGCGCAACCATAACGCCATCGGCGAGTTCAAGGATTTCCTCCAGCCGTCCGATGGCCGCCGGTTTTTCGATCTTTGCGAGCAGAGCGGCCTTGTTGCCGATCAGTTTCTTGCCCTCGGCGACATCCTCTGGCCGTTGCACAAAGGACATGGCGATCCAGTCGACACCTTGTTCGAGCGCAAAGGCGAGGTCCGAGCGATCCTTTTCGGTGAGCGCTGCGATCGGCACGACGACATCGGGGACATTAAGCCCCTTGCGGTCCGACAGCATGCCGCCGACCTCTACCTTTGTATCGATATGGTCTGGCCCGATTTCGGTGACGCGCAGCACTAGTTTGCCATCGTCGAGCAGCAACCGCGCGTCTATCTCGAGCGCTGCAAAAATCTCCGGATGTGGCAAATGGACGCGCTTTGCATCGCCCGCCTTCTTGTTCGTATCGAGCCGGAACGGAGCGCCGGTTTTCAACTCCACCTTACCGCCAGCAAAAGTACCGACGCGCAGCTTGGGCCCTTGTAAATCGACGAGGATAGTTGTCGGCCGGTTATAGGCCTTTTCCAACGCGCGAATGTTAGCGATGAGCGTTGCCTTGGCCGCCTGTTCGCCGTGGCTCATATTGACCCGAAAGGCGTCGGCGCCGTTGCGGAACAGCTTTTCGATCATCTCCGGCGTATCGCTTGCCGGGCCCAGCGTAGCGAGGATACGGACCTTGCGCATGCGCGGCTTGTGATATTGCATGAAGAAAAGCTCCGCTCTCTGGACTAGTTCGCTGGCCCTCCCCATAACGGCGCGGATAGCCAACGGGAAGGGCGCATAGCTATGCATGATGACAAGCAGATTTCCGATGCCGCAGCGGCCGCTGCCTTCCGCCGCCTGGTCGCGCATCTGCAACACCGGCACGACGCCGAGAATATCGACCTGATGGGCCTCGCCGGTTTCTGCCGCAACTGCCTCGCCGACTGGGTGATGGACGCGGATGGGACGCTTACGAAGGACGAGGCGCGTGAACTGATCCACGGCATGCCAGCCGCCGAATGGAAGGCAAAATATCAGAGCGAGGCGACGCCGGAACAGCTCGCGCGGATGAAGGAAAGCGTGGCGAAGAATGCGCCGTCGCACTAAGCGGGTGCAAATCTGATTCGGGGTTAGCTGCCCCACCCAACATAACAGGAGAATATCATGGCCGAAGGCAATATCGCCGCCGATCAACTGCGTCTTTTCATCGAGCGCATCGAGCGTCTGGAAGAAGAGAAAAAGGGCATCGCCGACGACATCCGCGATGTCTATTCGGAAGCCAAGAGCCAGGGCTATGACGCAAAGATCATGCGCCAAATCGTGCGCCTGCGCAAAATGAGCAACGACGACCGGCAGGAGATGGAAGCGATTTTGGACACTTATAAATCGGCGCTTGGTCTGGCATAATTTCACCCAAGAAGGAGAAACCCGATGCTGCTAACCACCACCTCGACCATCGAAGGCCAGCCTGTCCGCCAATATCTCGGCGTCGTCACCGGCGAAGTCATTGTTGGCGCGAATATCTTCAAGGATTTGTTCGCCGGCATCCGCGATATCGTCGGCGGCCGCTCCGGTGCGTATGAAAACTCGCTCCGCGATGCTCGCCAGACCGCGCTGGCCGAACTCGCCGAAGAAGCCCGCAACCTCGGCGCCGACGGCGTGATCGGCATCGACCTCGATTATGAGGTGCTCGGCAAGGAAGGCTCGATGCTGATGGTCACTGCGTCGGGAACGGCGGTAAAATTAGGGTGAGCCGGTGGGTTATGCGTTACCTTCTAGGCCGAAATAAAGGCAGACAATCCAAAAATTAGAAGCGGCGTGCAGCAAAATGCCCGCCCAAAGGCCATAGTTTATGCGCGCATAACCCCAGACGATCCCTGCCAAGAATTGTGGAAACACATAAGGTATGACGAGCCAATAATTGTCATATTCGTAATTGGTCAGGTGAACCAAACCGAAGATCGCCGAGCTGGTCCAAAATGTTCCGGCAAACTGCTTTTCGAGTACCGGCGAAAGTCTTTGGTCCTTCCTTTTCACCAACAGAACGGAAGTCGTAACGATCAGCAAAACGATCATAGATATCGCCAGCATTGCTCCGGCCTCGTCGCTGTCATCAATTGTGATGATGAACGAGCCAAAGACTATCCAAATCATCCAAGCTCCGCCAATCAACAAATGCTTCCATTTACCGGTCAGCCAGCCTCGGAAAAGAACCTCTTCAAAAAGCGGCGCTATCAAAACCGCAAAGACAAGCATCTCAAAAAAGCTATCGTCTTCGAAGGCGACATAGGATGGAAGCTCCCGCGACAAACCGTCTTCGATAAAGCTGTCATACCCTGTCAGCAGCCAAGTGATCGGCAAAGTGAGCATTGCATCAAAAAGAACGAGAAACACGAGACGTTGGAAGACGTCACGATCCCAGCGGGATTGGACTACCCGCAGAACCGGTTGTCTAACGAAAATCCAGAGGTCAGGAAAAACGCTCAGTGAATGGCGCCACGCGCTTGCCCCGCTTGCATCCGCCATCTTCATTAGTTTAAGGGCCGCCCGTTATTTCAGAAAGTTCCGAGTAATGGCAGGCCATAGCAAGTTCAAGAATATCCAGCACCGCAAAGGCGCGCAGGACAAGAAGCGTTCGGCGCAGTTTTCGAAGCTCTCCCGAGAAATCACCGTCGCGGCAAAGATGGGCATGCCCGACCCCGACATGAATCCGCGGCTGCGGCTCGCGGTCAATGCGGCCAAGGCGCAGTCTATGCCGAAGGACAATATCCAGCGTGCCATTGACAAGGCATCGGCAGCGGGTGGCGAAGATTATGAGGAAATGCGCTACGAAGGCTATGGCCCCGGCGGCGTCGCGGTCATTGTCGAGGCGCTGACCGACAATCGCAACCGCACCGCGACCAATGTCCGCACCGCGTTCAGCAAAAACGGCGGCAATCTCGGCGCATCGGGCGCGGTCAGCCACGGCTTCGACCGCATGGGGCTGATTACCTATCCCTCCAGCGCAGGCGATGCCGATGCGATATTCGAAGCCGCGCTTGAGGCCGGGGCCGAAGATGTGGAATCCGGCGAGGACGAGCACAGCATCTGGACCGCGATGGACAGCCTGCACGAGGTTGCCAAGGCGCTCGAAGCCACATTGGGCGAAGCCGAAAGCGCCAAGCTCGCGTGGAAACCGCAATTGCTCGTCGAGGTCGACGAAGCCAATGCCGCAACCTTGCTCAAGATGATCGACGCGCTCGAGGACGATGACGATGTTCAGACCGTCTGGGGCAATTACGATGTTTCCGACGAGGTGATGGCGAAGCTGGGATGATCATCCTCGGCCTCGACCCCGGCCTTGGCACGACCGGCTGGGGCGTCATCCGCAAGGAAGGCAACCGCCTCTCGCATATCGACAATGGCGAGATCGACACCGACGCGAAGCTGCCGCTCGCCAACCGGCTGCTGATCATCGATGCAAAGCTTGCCGCCGTCATCGAAACCTTTAAGCCCGACGCAGTCGCGGTCGAGGAGGTGTTCGTCAACAAGAACGCACAATCGACGCTGAAGCTGGGCCAGGCGCGCGGCGTCGTGTTGCTGGGCGCGGCGCGGGCGCGGGTGATGGTCACCGAATATGCCGCGCGGCTGGTCAAGAAATCGGTCGTGGGCACCGGCAAGGCCGACAAGGCGCAGATCGCCGCCATGCTCCGCGTACTGATGCCGGGGCTGAAACTGGCAGGCGAAGATGCGGCGGATGCGCTGGCCGTGGCGATTACCCACGCGCATCACATCCGGGGCTAGTTCGCTACCTGACGGTCCGGAAGTTTAGTTTCACGCAAAGACGCAAAGATTTTCAAGACGGCGGCGAAGCCACCCGATGTAATCGACGCCGTTATGTGCGAAACTTTTTTTTAAAGAGCTGCGCCCTTAATGATCTTCGCGCCTTTGCGTGAAACCAATTGCGCCGCTTTACGGCTAAGAACAAATAGCGAAAATATCTTCGACATCTCGTTTCCAAACCGATAAGACCCGAGCATGATCGCAAAGCTTTATGGCCGGATTGACGAAACCGGGATCGACCATCTGGTGATTGACGTCAACGGCGTCGGCTATCTGGTGCAGGCGAGCGCGCGGACGCTGGCGGCACTAGGATCGGGCGGGGCCAAAACGGACGATTTCGCCACGGTCTTCACCGAAATGCAGGTCAGCGAGAACGACATGCGCCTGATCGGCTTTGCTACCCGCGAGGAACGCGACTGGTTCCGCCTGTTGACCAATGTGCAGGGCGTCGGCGGCAAGGTCGGGCTTGCGATCCTCTCCGCGCTCGAACCCGAAGATTTGGCACTCGCCATCGGCAGCGGCGACGCAGCGATGGTGGCGCGGGCGAACGGCGTCGGGCCGAAACTCGCCAGCCGGATCGTCAACGAACTGAAAGACAAGGTCGGCGCGCTGGCAGGCATCGGCGGCGGCGCGAAGCTGATCGCGGCAGCCAGCGGCAGCCACGCCAGCGACGCAATGTCAGCACTCGCCAATTTGGGCTTCAAACCCGGCGAGGCGGGGAGCGCGGTGGCACAGGCGGTCGAGGAACTGGGGTCAGATGCGAGTTTGGATGCGCTCGTCAGGTTAGCGTTGAAGAGGGCGGCGAAATGAGAGCTTTGCATTATCTGAAGTCGAGTTTTACGCCTTATGAGATGGCGGTTATGGCCTATTCGATAGTCATCGCCATGGTGCTCGCAGCCGTTACTTTTATAGCTATGCAACTGCCATTGTCGTCCATTTTTATCCTTCAGTTCTTAATGCTTCTGATCACCCTTCCGTTCTGGTGGCTCAGCCGTTGCCCGGATTGCCGCAAGCCTGCTGGCGTTGAATATTTCTTTCGGGAAGGCTCGATTATGGGCAGCTTGGAGAGAGTGGGTTTTTACTGGAATCGATTGTGGCCGGAGCGAGAGTGTTCCAACTGTCGCTATCAGCTCGATTCATTCAATGATGAACAGCCAAGTGAACAATAGGACAGCCACCTGCCGCTGCGGCCAGCTTTCGGCCACCTGCACTGGCGAGCCGGTCCGCGTCTCGGTCTGTCATTGCTATGACTGCCAGAAACGCAGCGGGTCGGCGTTCGCTTTTCAGGCGCGGTTTCGGGCGGAGGCGGTGACGGTCAGTGGCGAGCATAAGGTCTATGAACATATCGGCGACAGCGGCAATGCGGCCAGCTTCCATTTCTGCCCCAATTGCGGATCGACGCTCTGGTATCATGCCCGCCCCTATCGCGAATTGTTCGCCATCGCCGTGGGCGGCTTTGCCGACAAGGACTTTCCCGCGCCGCAATACTCGGTATGGGAGGACCGCAAACATGGCTGGCTCGCTATCACCGGCGACAGCATCGAACATCATGATTGAGGGCGGAAAATGAGCTTTTCGGTGGTCTGGGAATTTCATGTGCCTGAAGCCAACCGGCCCGCATTCGAGCGCGCTTATGGCAGCGAAGGGCCGTGGGTCGACCTGTTCGAGGAGGCCGAAGGTTTCCTCGGCACCTGGCTGCTGCGCGACAAGGAGCATCCGGGCAAATATCTGAGCCACGACCGGTGGGAGAGCCGCGAGGCTTATGAGGAATTCAAACGCCGTTTCGCCGACCGCTATCGGGCGATGGACGACGAGATGGACGGCTTGGCCACACGCGAAAATTATGTTGGCACTTTCGATGAGGTGACCGGTTGAGCGACGATCGCCTCACCACGCCCGAAAAGCGGACAGAGGATGTCGATGCAGCGTTGCGTCCGAAATCGCTCTCCGAGTTTATCGGACAGGCGGCGGCGCGGGATAATTTGCGGGTGTTTATCGAGGCCGCGAAGGGACGCGGGCAGCCGCTGGACCATGTGCTGTTTTTCGGACCGCCGGGGCTTGGCAAGACCACGCTGGCGCAGATTGTGGCCAAGGAAATGGGCGTCGGCTTCCGCGCGACCTCCGGTCCGGTTATCGCCAAGTCGGGCGACCTCGCGGCACTCCTCACCAACCTCGAAGACGGCGACGTCCTCTTCATCGACGAGATCCACCGCCTGAGCCCCGTAGTCGAGGAAATCCTCTACCCGGCGATGGAGGACCGGGCGCTCGATATCATGATCGGCGAGGGGCCGTCGGCGCGATCGGTGCGGATCGACTTGCCTGCCTTTACGCTGGTCGGTGCGACTACAAGGCAGGGGTTGCTGACCACGCCGTTGCGTGACCGCTTTGGCATTCCGGTGCGGCTCAATTTCTACACCCATGCCGAGCTTGAACTCGTCGTCACCCGCGCCGCGCGATTGCTCGATCTGGACATCGCCCCCGACGGCGCGCACGAGGTGGCGAAGCGTTCGCGCGGCACGCCGCGGATCGCCGGACGATTGCTGCGCCGCGTGCGCGATTTCGCCAATGTCGCGGGCGAAGCGACCGTTACCGCCAAGATCGCCGACGCGGCGCTCAACCGGCTGGAGGTCGATGGGCTCGGCCTCGATGCGATGGACCGGCGGTATCTGCACATGATCGCCGACATTTATCGCGGCGGGCCGGTGGGGGTCGAGGCGCTCGCGGCGGGCCTGTCCGAACCGCGCGACACCATCGAAGATGTGGTCGAGCCGTTCTTGCTGCAACTCGGCCTGATTGCCCGCACCGGGCGCGGCCGATGCCTCAACGCGGGCGGCTGGAAGCATCTCGGCCTTAACCCGCCAGCAGGTGCGCAGGACGGACTGTTCGACAAATAGCTGCGACGAACCGAGTTTTTATTCGCACCTCCCCCTTCCGGTCGTGGAATCCTTGCGGTAAGCCGTTGGCCGATGTCGGTCCCCACCCCCTATCAAGGCCATTTTGACGGCACCAAGCACCTGTTCGCTGTGCGGGTCTATTTCGAGGACACCGATTTTTCCGGCGTCGTTTACCACGCGCGCTATCTGCATTTCATGGAGCGGGCGCGGTCGGACATGCTGGCGCGCGTCGGCATCGACCAGCGTGTGGTGCAGGAGGCAGGCCAAGGCGCTTACGCCGTTACCGAACTGAATATCAAATACCGCCGCCCCGCCAGATTCGACGATGCGTTGCTCGTCATCAGCACCGTCGAGGCCGTCCGCGCCGCGAGTTGCGATATTCATCAGACAGTCATGCGCGGCGACGATATACTGACCGAGGCACATGTCACCGCCGCCTTCGTCTCCCCCGACGGCAAACCGCGCCGCCAGCCCAAAATATGGGTTGCGGCGTTCCAGCCGGTCATCAACCGAACCGCAGAATAAGGATAATCATGGACCTGCTTATCGCAACGCAAGGCGCAAGCTTTTCTCCCATCGAACTGTTTCTGCAAGCCGACTGGGTCGTGAAGGCAGTCATCATCGGCCTTGCGCTTGCCAGCATCTGGGCTTGGACAATCATTTTCAGCTTCATGCTCAAAATCGGCAGGATCAACCGCGAAAGCGACAAGTTCGAACGCGATTTCTGGGCGAGCAACGATATCGACGGCTTTTACGGCGGCTATGGCAAGAGCGAGCTTCCCGTCGCGCGCGTCTTTGCCGCAGGTGTTGCCGAATGGCGGCGCTCGACCAACGGCAAGAGCATCGACCGCGCAGGCACGCGCGAGCGGCTCGCGACGGCGATGGACGCGACCATCGCTGCCGAGGCGGACAAGCTTGCCAACCGGCTGAACTTCCTCGCCACCACCGGCTCCGTCGCGCCCTTTGTCGGGCTGTTCGGCACGGTGTGGGGCATCATGCGCAGTTTCTCCGCCATCGCCGCCGAGCAGAATTCGAGCCTCGCCGTGGTCGCGCCGGGCATCGCCGAGGCGCTTTTCGCGACCGCCATTGGCCTGTTCGCCGCTATTCCCGCGGTCATCGCCTATAACCGCTTCTCGCACCGGCTGTACCAGTATGAAGCGCGCATGGGCCGCTTTGCCGACGGCTTTCACGGCACGCTGAGCCGTGAGCTGGAACGGGAAATCTAGGTCGTGGCAATGAATCTAAATAGCGGCGGCGGCCACCGTTCGCGGCGCGCGCATCGCCGTGCACCGATGGCGGAAATCAATGTCACGCCATTGGTAGATGTCATGCTGGTGCTGCTGATCATCTTCATGGTCACCGCGCCGTTGCTCGTCACTGGCGTGCCGGTCGAGCTGCCCGAAAGCCGTGCAAATGCCCTCGACCAGAAGGACGAGCCCATCGAAATCGCCATCGACGAAAGCGGCGCGACCTTTATTGACGGCACGCAGGTTTCGCCATCCGAACTACCGGCGCGGCTCGAAGAGATCGCTGCTGCGCAAGATGCGGACAATCCACGCCAGATCATGCTGCGCGGCGACACCAAAATCAGCTATGGTCAGATGATGCGCGTGATGGGCGAATTGAACCGTGCGGGGCTGAACAGCGTCAGCCTGGTCACGCAAGGTTCAGGGAACGAAAACTAGCAATATGGCGATGGACCGGGCAGAGAAACTGGGACTAGGGGCGGCGATTGGCGGCCACGCGGTCTTGCTGGGCGCTATGGTGCTCGGCCTGTTCATCTCGTCCGATCGCCTGACCAAGCCCGAAGCGATTTCGGTGTCGCTGGTGGGAGAGATCGCCGATGTCTCGACCGCGCCCGACGCCATTCAGGAAGAATCCGCGCCGCCTGCGCCCGCCGAGGCGGAACCGGTCGAGCGGACACCGACGCCGGTGATGAAGGTCGAGCGCGACCAGCCCAAAGCGGTCGAGCGCCCGGTCAAACGCGACGTCCCTCCGCCTCCTGCCAAGACCGCGACAAAGAAGATCGTGCAAAAGGAGCCCCCTGCCAAAACTGCCAAAGCGGCAGCACCGGGCTCTCCGGGCTTCAGTAAAAGCTTCGAGGATGCGGTGAACGCCGCAGGAAAGGCTCCGGGAGCAGGCAAGGCGGTCGGCACACCCGCTGCCAAAACCGCCGCCGAAGTGCGCCGTTCTGTGAGCGTCAGCCTTGCGGGCCAGATCCGCAGCCGCGTCCGCGCCTGTGCGCCTTCGGGCGTCGATATCAACAAGATCGAGACTTTCGTCACGCTCAGCCTCGATTCCTCCGGAAATTTGAACTCGGTGCGTTTCGACAAGCAGGTCGGCGTCAACGAGAGCAACCAGCCGCAGGCGGGGCCGCTCAAGGACTGCATATTGCAGGCCGTCCGCGCCGCATCGCCTTATGAAGGCCTCGATTCCGATTATTATGACGTCTGGAAAAGCCACGCGCTGCGCCTGCGCGCTACTGGATAAGGAATGAACATGTCGCCACAATCACTCATCACCGCTCTGTTCGCGCTGCTGCTGCCCTTAGCAGCACAAGCGCAAACGGTTGCGCCGCCGGCGATCCCGACGGCAGCCGCAGACGAACCAGAACTCGTGGAGTTCGACACCTCGAAAACCCGCTCGATCGCCGTTCCTGCTTTGGTCGCACCTGCCCCTGCCGATACGCCCGCAGGCAACAGCACCGCCTTGGGTCGCCAGATTGCCGAAGTCATCTCCTCCGACCTGCGCGCCTCGGGCGTGTTCGAAACGCAGGGGCCGAATGGCCTTCGCGCCATCACCCTGCCCGAAGTCACCGCTCCGCAATTCGATTACTGGAAAGGCCGCCCGGTCGAGCAACTGGTGCAAGGCTTTGTCCGCGTCGGCGGCGACGGCAATCTCACCGTGGGATGCTATCTCTACGATGTCGGCTTCGGCAACGAAACGACGCGGCTCGGCTTCAACGTGCCCCCGCGCGAATGGCGGCGGGCGGCGCACAAATGCGCCGATGCGATTTACTCCAAGCTTACCGGCGAACTGCCCTTTTTCGACAGCCGTATCGCTTATATCGCCGAAACCGGACCCAAGGGTAAGCGCGTCAAGCGCCTCGCGATCATGGATTCGGACGGCGCGAACCACCGTTTCATCACCAATGGCCAGTCGACCGCGCTCACCCCGCGCTTCTCGCCGAACTACAAGTCGATCCTCTATTTGAGCTATGTCGACGGCAACCCGCGCATCTATGTTTATGATATCGACGGCGGGCGGCAGCGGCTGATTACGCAGTCGCGCAACCCGACCTTTGCCCCTCGCTGGTCGCCCGACGGACAGACAATCCTCTATTCGATGGCGGTCGCGGGCAATACCGACATCTACAAGATTTCGGCCTCGGGCGGCGGCACGCCGGTCAAGCTCACCAGCTCGCCCGGCATCGATATCGGCGGCAGTTTTTCGCCCGACGGGCGGCAGATCGTTTTCGAAAGCGACCGTTCTGGCAGCCAGCAAATCTATGTCATGAACGCTGATGGCAGTAACCAGCGTCGCATCAGCTTCGGCTCGGGCCGTTACGCCACCCCCGAATGGAGCCCGCGTAACGACCTTATCGCCTTCACCCGCATCGCGGGCGATTTCCGCGTCGGCACGATGCGCCCCGATGGTTCGGGCGAGCGCCTGCTGACCAATAGCTGGCAGGACGAGGCCCCGACATGGGCGCCAAACGGCCGCGTCATCCAGTTCTTCCGAACAGCGCGCGGCAGCGGCAAGACCAGCATCTGGCAGGTCGACCTCACCGGGGCGAACGAGCGTAAGCTTGCGACCCCGGTCGATGGTTCCGACCCGGCATGGGGACCGATATTGCCATAAGAACATTATATGACTGACGAATAAATTCGGGGCGAAGATCAAGGAGAAAAGATGATGAAGAACACCGTCAAATTGGCCGCAATATTGCTGGTTTCCACAGCGCTGGTCGCAGGTTGCAGCAAGCCCAAGGTGGAAGAGCTGCCCCCCGTCGCAGAAGGCACAGAAGGACAGCCAACCACCGATCCCAATGCTGGCACCGGTGCTATTGTCCCGGGAAGCCAGGAAGATTTCCTTGCAACCGTGGGCCAATATGGCGACCGCATATTGTTCGATACCGACAAGTTCAACGTGGATGCCGAGGACCAGGCGACACTTCAGGCACAGGCCCAATGGCTGGCACGCTATCCCAATACGAGAGTAACGGTCGAAGGCCATGCCGACGAACGCGGCACGCGCGAATATAACCTCGCGCTCGGCGAACGCCGTGCCAATTCGGCCAAGAATTACCTCGCCTCGCTGGGGGTCGATGCCGCCCGCATCCAGACCGTCAGCTACGGCAAGGAACGTCCGCAGGCATTAGGGTCGGACGAAAGCGCCTGGGCCCAAAACCGCCGCGCGGTGACAGTAACGGTCCAGTAATTTTGCGGGCGACGCGCTTTTGTCGAAGCGCGTCGCCTTCCCATACCGCTTTTCTTGACATCCCCCGCCCCTTCCGCGCATCAAAGGCGCAGATATTTGGGGGCATGACATAGATATGAGCGAAGACCTGAGCCAGCGCCATAGCGCTTTCCGCTTTCACGGAACGTGGCAGGAATTTGCCGGGATAGCCTTCCCCAACCTGTTGCTGACGATAGTCACGCTTGGCATTTACCGTTTCTGGGCGACGACGCGCGAGCGCGAATATCTGTGGGGCAAGACCGATTTCATCGACGAGCGGCTCGAATGGACCGGGCGCGGGATCGAGTTGTTTATTGGCTTCGTCATGGTCTTCTTCCTGATCGGCCTGCCGCTGATTTTCCTCCAGTTCGGAGCGCAGGCGCTGGTCCTGCGCGGCTATGAGGAAGCTGCGGTAATCCTCAGCGTCATTGCCTTCTTCATGATCTTCTATCTTGGCGGCCTCGCCTATTTTCGCGCACTTCGTTACCGGCTCAGCCGTACATACTGGCGCGGAATCAGGGGCGGCAGCGACGATCCCGGTTTCGGCTACGGCCTGTCTTACATGTGGAAAAGCGTCGTCGGCTGGCTGCCCATCTTCCTGCTCGTGCCGTGGTCGATGATTTCGCTCTGGAACGAGCGTTGGAACGCGATGAGTTTCGGTCCGCACCGCTTTGTCGCGACCGCCGAGTGGAAGCCGCTAATGAAGCGCTACCTGCTCTTCTACCTCGTCCCGTTCCTCATTTTTGTAGGTGCGGCCATTTTCGGTTTTGCCGTTGCCGCGTCCGGACAAGAACCCGATGCACTGAGCGGCTCCGGAATGGCAATTGGCGGCATATTGCTCATTTTTGCAATTTTGGCACTCTACATCATCCTGCCGCTGGCAGCCTTGGCCTTTTACAGCAAATATTTCCGCCTCGCAGTCAGCGGCCTCCGCCTGCACAACCTCGAATTCGAATTCCGCGCCCGTGCCCCCGACTGGATATTGTTCTTCCTAGCCAATATGGCGATCATCATCTGCACCTTGGGCATTGGCTATATTTTCATGCCTTATCGTAACTGGAAATTCTTCGTCGATCATATGGAAGCCTATGGCGAGATCAATATCGACGAGCTGACACAGTCGGATACCATCGTCTCGAAACATGGCGAAGGCCTGCTCGATGCCTTTGACGTAGGAGCGATATGACCGGCCCGACCTTCTTCGATGCCTGGCATTATGACGGCAAAAGTGCGGTCAAGCGCAAGGTAGAGGTGCAGACCATCGGCGGGCAATTTTTCCTTTTGGAAACCGAGCGGCGGCACGGGCCTTTTTCTTTCGCCGATGTCGAATATGTCGCGCACAAGGGCGATGTCGATGTCTACGGCCTCGCAGGCGAGGATGGCTGGCGACTGATGCTGTCGGGGCCGGTTCCCGCTGAACTTGCCGCAATGTTACCAAAGCGCCGCCGCTATGGCGGATGGGTAGACCGGCTAGGGCTGGGCAAGGCGACGATTGCCTTCGCGGTTGTCAGCGCGGCCGCGGTCGCTGTGGTGTTGCTCAGCCCGCAATGGCTCGCGCCGCTGATTCCGGCGAGCGTTGACAAAAAGCTCGGCGATGCGCTTGTCGGCGATTTCGGCGGGCGTTTTTGTCATACCGAGGCAGGCGATGCCGCGCTCAAGAAACTGGTCGGCTCGCTCGATAGCAACCCGCAGGATTTGCAGGTCGAAGTCGCCAAGATCGACATGATTAACGCGGTGGCGCTGCCGGGCGGGAAGGTCATCCTCTTCGACGGCCTGGTCACGCAGGCCCGCTCGCCCGACGAGGTAGCGGGCGTACTCGCGCATGAAATCGGTCATATCCGTGAAAAGCATGTGATGCAGGCGCTGTTGCGGCAAATGGGGCTTGCAGTGGTACTGGGTGGTGTCGACGGCAATAGCGGCGCGCTCGTCAACAATATGCTGTCGATGAGCTATAGCCGCGGTTCCGAGGCCGAAGCCGATGCGCATTCGATGAAGGCGCTGGGCAATGCCGCAATCTCGCCGGTCGCCACCGCCTCCTTCTTCGAACGGCTGTCGCAGCTCGACGGCAGCGCACGCGGCGGCGAAGAAGGCCAAGGCATCGCAGGCTATATGTCGAGCCATCCGCTATCGCGCGAGCGCAAGAAGGCGTTCGAAAAGAGCATCGTCAAGGGCAAGGACTACAAGCCCGCCTTGACCTCCACCGAATGGACCGAACTCAAAACCATGTGCACGCAGGACCGCAAGGCAAAATCGGGCTTCGGCTTTGATTTTGAGTGAGCATCGCGTTATGGGGGCGACAAAGGAGTAGACGCCCATGTTCCGCCGCCTGTTTGTCGATCACCCCAAAAGCGTTGACGAAAATTACATCGAACATTTCGGCGTCGCCAGCCGCTTTGGCGTCACAATGATTTATGGCGGGGTTTGCGCACTGGTGCATGCGGTCGTTCCCGGCTGGTGCATCACCTCGGCAAGCGATACGGTGAAGCGACTCAATCACATCATGGTCGAACAACGCCGCGCCAAGGGTGAGGCAGTCACCGAGATGCTCACCGTCGACTGGGTGATTTGACGCTGGTCGAAAAGCCGCCGGAATTTGTGACGCGAAAAGACGGCATCCGCCTCGCCTATCGCCATTTGCGCGGGTCGGGCCCGACCATCGTCTTCCTTCCCGGCTATATGTCCGATATGCAGGGCGGTAAAGCACAGGCCTTGGCGGCATGGGCCGAGGGTGAAGGCCGAGCGATGTTGCGGCTCGATTATTCGGGCTGCGGCGAAAGCGAAGGCGCATTTGAGAACGGCACCCTCGGTATTTGGCGCGACGATGTGCTTAGCGTTATCAGCCACGTTGTAGACGGCCCGATCATACTTATCGGGTCCTCGATGGGCGGCTGGCTGATGCTGCTCGTAGCCGAGGCGCTGGCCGCGCAAGTCGCAGCGATGGTCGGCATCGCCGCCGCGCCGGACTTTACCGACTGGGATTTTGACGATGCCGACAAGAGTGCAATCCAGACAAAGGGCCGCATCGAAAGGTCGAGCGACTATGGCTATGACCCTATGGTCATCACTCAAGGCTTCTGGAAATCGGGGCAGGATAACCTTCTACTAACCGCCGAAATCGCGATCGATTGCCCGGTGCGCCTGCTCCACGGCCAGAACGACCCCGATGTGCCGTGGGAAACGAGCGTGAAGCTCGCGAAGGCGCTCCGTTCATCCGACGTGCAGACGTTGCTGATAAAGGATGGCGACCACCGGCTTTCACGTGACGCGGATATCGCGTTGCTAATCGACACCGTCGCAAAGTTGGCAATTTAGCGCCCCTCAGGAGCATCCATGCTTTCCGCCCTTTTCATCCTGCTTCAAGCCGCCACCCCTGCATCTGCCCAACCCCTCCCCACACTCGACGAGGTCCAGTTCGAGGAATGCCTTACGTTGGCCCGCTCCGACGCCGCCTCGGCGGTAATGGACGCCAGCCTGTGGGGCCAGCAGGGTGGCGGCTATCTCGCCAAGGCCTGCCACGGCTTCGCGCTCGCCAGCGATTTTCGCTTTGCCGAAGCGGTGCCGGTATTGACTGAGGCGGCGCAAGGCGCGGATGCCAAGAACGATCCACGTGCCGCACGTTTCTGGGCTCAGGTGGGCAACGCCGCGATTGCCGATAACAAGCCCGCCGAAGCGCTAGCCGCGCTTGACAAGGCTTTAGCCTCACCTGCACCAAACAATGCCGAACGTGCCGATATCGAGGTCGATCGCGGACGGACGCTGGTGGCGCTGGGCCAGACCGACGATGCCGCAAAAGCGCTGGCCAATGCGCGGACGCTCGGCCCGGAGAATGGCACCGCATGGCTGCTCTCAGCCACGCTTGCGCGGCGGATGGAGAAGCTGCCCGACGCGATAGCTTACATCCAGACTGCCGCCTCGCTCCTGCCCCGCGACCCGGCGGTCGCGCTGGAGGCAGGCAACATCGCCATCGCCGCGGGCGATGAAAAGGCTGCCCGCAAGCAATGGGAACAGGTCATCGCCATCGCCCCCACCAGCCGCCAGGCCAACAGCGCGCAAGGGCAATTGGCGGCGCTGAGCGGATCGCCCACGCCGCCTGCGGACGCTCAGTCGAGATAATATTCGACCGTTGTGACCACGCGCACCTTCTTGTAAGGGCTATCCGAAACACCCCAGCCACCGCTCGTATCGCCGTCACGCGCGGTAACCTCGAAATAGCCCTGCGTCGCCGATTTGATGCTGCCGACTCCGGTGCCTGAGTCCTTGGCGAACTGTTCGGCCGATTTACGCGCATCCTTGGTCGCCTGCGCAATCATCTCGGGCTTGATCGCGTTCAGCTTGGTGAAGGTATAGCTCATGCCCGAGCCTTCCTCGATCTGCACGCCGCTCTTGACGATGTCGAACTGCCGCTTGACTGCGGCTTCGGCCTTTTTGATGTCGGTGGTGCGCAGGCTCATCCGCTGCTTGACGGTGAACGTCGTGATGCCGTCATTGGTATATTGCGAGACATTGGCGCCGGTCGGTTGGATCGCATTGGCATCGAAGCCGAGCGACGTGAAGAAGGCGCGGATTGCGCGCGTGTCGGTATCGGCCTTCGCCTGCGCGCTCTGCAAATCTCCGGCAGCGGCCGAATAAGCGATGGTCCAGGTGGCAAGATCAGCAGTCACGTCACGCTCCGCCAGCCCGCGCACGGTAACCGCGCGGTCGGCCTGTTTCATCCGCACAAGGCCATCGCCCATCAGATAGCCACCGACAATCAAGCCTGCCGCGAGCAAGCCGGAGCCCGCCAGCCATGCCCTCCCCGCATTTGGGCCCTGATTGGCGGTCAGCCTTCCGAACCAGCCGCCCCGTTCATTTTCCGAAATTTCGTCACTCATGTCGTCATTCCCTGAAAAGCGGACCCGCAGCCCCTCTACGCCCCTTGCGCCGGTTGCTGTCAGGGCCCATATTTCACGCCGACCCCGCGCAATTCACCGCTAACGCTTGAGCGATGAACCGTGTCTTAATAGCGATGAACGGAATGAATATGCCGACAAAATACCTCCACACCATGATCCGGGTGACCGACCCCGACGCCACCGTCGATTTCTTCAAACTGATCGGGCTGGAAGAAGTGCGCCGTTTCGATAACGAAGCCGGACGCTTCACGCTGATCTTTCTTGCCGCCCCCGGACAGGGCGGCGTCGCCGAAGTCGAGCTGACCTATAACTGGCCGCCTGCCGACGGCAGCGCTGGGGAAGATTACACCGGGGGCCGCAATTTCGGCCATTTGGCCTATCGCGTCGATGATATTTACGCGACCTGTCAGCGGCTGATGGACGCAGGCGTCACCATCAACCGCCCGCCGCGCGACGGCCATATGGCGTTCGTGCGCACCCCGGATGGCATCTCGATCGAACTGCTTCAGGAAGGCCATCTCGAACCCGCCGAACCTTGGGCGTCGATGCCCAACACGGGAAGCTGGTAATGGCGCTCGAAATCGTCCGTATCCCAGTGCTGTCGGACAATTATGTCTGGCTGGTGCATGAAGCCGATAGCGGCGAGACGATGGTCGTCGACCCTGCGGTCGCCGCGCCTGTGCTCGCCGAGGCCGAACTGCGTGGCTGGAAAATCACGCAAATCTGGAACACCCACTGGCACCCCGACCACACCGGCGGCAATGCCGAGATCAAGACGGCAACCGGCTGCACGATCACGGGGCCTGAAGCCGAAGCGGGCCGCATCCCGACGCTAGATGTGCAGGTGAAGGGAGGCGATACTGTCCGCCTAGGAACGGTCGACGCACACGTTATCGACGTCCCCGCGCACACAGCAGGTCATATTGCCTATCACTTCACCGCTGAGGAAATAGCATTTGTCGGGGACACGCTGTTCGCAATGGGCTGCGGGCGGTTGTTCGAAGGCACAGCGGAGCAGATGTATTCGAACATGCGCAAGCTCGAAGCACTGGGTGACGACACAGCGATTTATTGCGCGCACGAATATACGCTGTCGAATGGCCGCTTCGCACTGACCGTCGAGCCCGGTAACCTGCCGTTGATCGAGCGGGTCAACGAAGTCACGGCAATGCGCGAACGCGGCGAGGCAACCGTGCCGACCACCATCGCCCTCGAACGCGCAACCAATCCCTTCATGCGGGCTGCTTCGGTCGAAGAACTCGCCGCCCGACGTGCCGCCAAGGACGCCGCCTGAGTTTCAATGAAAGTCGCGCGACTTGGGCAATACCCGCACATCGCGCGGGTGACCGTGGCGCGGATAGACGGGGCGGGCGAATTCGTCGTTGTGCGGGACCGGCACTCTTGCGTCATGCTCTTCGGACAAGCGCTTCAATTCATGCGTCCGATCGGTGATCGTCGTCGCCATCAGGTGCACGACACCTTCCTTGCTCCGCTGGATTTCGCCTTCGATAACCATCAGCCGCGACGCCATGACCGCACGCCGCTGCCGCTCGAACAGCCTCGCCCACAGTAGCGCATTGGTGACGCCGGTCTCATCTTCGATAGTGATAAAGATGGCATTGCCTTTCCCCGGTCGCTGGCGGACCAGAACCACGCCAGCCGTCTTCACCCGCCTGCCATTTTTCGCGGCGCTGGTTTCAGCGCAACTCAACACCCCTTCGCTCGCAAACAGCCCGCGCAGGAATTGCATCGGATGGCCTTTGAGCGACAGGCGGATGGTCTGGTAATCGGCGGCAACATGCTCGCTCAGTGGCATCGCGGGCAGCATGGAGTCCGCTTCATTCGCCAGTTCACGCGCATCGGCAGCAGCAAACAATGGTAGCTCATCCGAAGGCGTCCGTCGCGCCTCCCAAGCCCCTTCGCGCCGGTCGAACCCAAGCGAACGCACTGCATCGGCATCGGCGAGCAGATGAAGCCCGCGCGACGGAAGAGCCGCCCGCCTCGCCAAGTCCTCCATTGAAATGAAAGGCCGCTCCCTGACAATAGCCTTCGCCCATTCCTCGCGAAAACCATCAACCTGCCGCATTCCCAGCCGGAGCGCTCCATCCTCGATGCTATTATCCCAGCCGCTTGCATTGACATCGATAGCCCGGACTTCAACGCCATTTTCCTGCGCATCGCGAACGATCTGCGCAGGTGCGTAGAAGCCCATCGGCTGCGAATTCAGCAAAGCGGCGGCAAATATCGCGGGGTGATAATGCTTGATCCATGACGACACATAGACCAGCCTCGCGAACGACAGCGCATGGCTTTCGGGAAAGCCGTAACTGCCAAATCCCTGGATCTGGTGAAAACAGCGTTCGGCAAATTCGCGCTGATAGCCGCGCCTGACCATGCCTTCGATCATCATCTGTTCGAAATGCTCCATGCCGCCGACATTGCGGAATGTCGCCATCGCACGGCGCAGGCGGTTGGCATCGGCGTCGCTGAACTCTGCGGCAGTAATCGCCAATTGCATTGCCTGTTCCTGAAACAGCGGAACGCCCAAAGTCTTGCCCAACACCCCCTGCAACTCGTCCTTGGGATGTGGCGGGGCGGGCGAAGGATATTCCGGCTTCTCCTCGCCGCACCGCCGCCGCAGATAGGGGTGCACCATATTGCCCTGGATCGGCCCCGGCCGCACAATGGCAACCTGGATGGTCAGGTCGTAAAGCGAGCGCGGTTTCATGCGGGGCAGCATGTTCATCTGCGCGCGGCTCTCGACCTGAAACACGCCGAGGCTCTCGCCCCTGCACAGCATGTCGTAAACATTGGGATCGTCGGAATCGATATCGACCTTTAGATCGTAATCGCCGAGCCCGTTCGCCCGCATCATGTCATAGGCTTTGCGGATGCATGTCAGCATCCCCAGCGCCAGCACATCGACTTTCATCAGCCCGAGCGCATCGATATCGTCCTTGTCCCATTCGATGAAATTGCGATCTTTCATGGCGCCGTTGTGAATTGGTACGGTTTCATCGAGGCGATTCTCGGTCAGCACAAAACCACCGACATGTTGCGACAAATGCCGTGGAAATTTGAGAAGCTGTTCGGATAATGATTTCAACCGGGCTATTTCCGGATTGTCGGGATCGAACCCAGCTTCCACCAGGCGACGGTCGTCAGGTCCGCTTCCGAAACTGCCCCAGACAGTGCTCACCATCCGCGTGGTAATGTCCTCGGTCAGCCCAAGCGCCTTGCCAACCTCCCTGACTGCGCTTCTTGGCCGGTAATGGATTATCGTTGCGGCAATCGCGGCGCGGTGGCGGCCATAGCGCCTGTAAACATGCTGCATGACTTCTTCACGCCGCTCATGTTCGAAATCGACATCGATATCGGGTGGTTCCTTGCGGTCTGACGAAATGAAGCGCGAAAACAGCAAGCTGTTCGTCAACGGATCGACCGAGGTGACGCCGAGAAGGAAACATACCGTGGAGTTTGCTGCAGACCCCCTGCCCTGGCAGAGAATGGGGGGATCTTGGTCGCGAGCGAATTTCACCAGATCGTGAACTGTCAGGAAATAATAGGCAAAACGCTCTGTCTTGATGAATTTCAGCTCGGTGCTGATCGAATCCAGGATTTTTTTGGGAAGATCGGCACCATATCGTTCATGTGCGGCATCCCAAACCAGATGCGCCAGCCAATCGTCCGGCTCCCACCCATCGGGTACCGGCTCATGCGGATATTCATATTTCAGATCTTGAAGGTCGAATTTTATCCTGTCGGCGAACCTCGCTGTTTCTTCCAAGGCCTCGGGGCAAACTCGGAACAAGTGCGCCATTTCCCCAGCGGCTTTGACATAGCGTTCGCCATTGGCTTCCAGAACACACCCGGCTTTTTGTATCGTCGTTCCCAAGCGGATGCAGGTGACGATGTCGTGAAGCGGACGCTGGTTTCCACGCGCATAAAGCGCATCGTTGGTCGCCAGCAGCGGCAGGTCGAGACCGTTTGCGATCCTTCGAAGTTCCGCAAATTGCCGTTTGTCCTTGCCCTTTTGATGTGAAGAAATGCCCAGCCAGACATGACTGCGATGCAGGCGGGAAAGGCGGCTCAGCGCTTCTTCCCAACTTTGGGGCGAAGAGCAGACCAGCTTGAGATGTGATCCGGTCGCCGGGGGTTCGATAGCTTTTTTGAAAAGATATTTGGGAGGGTTTTTGTGGCGCTCCTCTTCCTCTGCGGTCGAATAGGTCATGACGATGAGGAGCAAATCCTCCAGATGCTCCAGCAAATCGTCGAATTTCAGGATGCAGTTTCCCTTGGCGGCGCGGATATTGCCGACAGTCAGCAACCGGGTGAGATTGCCCCAGCCTTTGCGGGTCGCCGGGTAAGCGAGTATGTCAGGCGTGCCGTCGGAAAACACCAGCCGAGCACCCGCCAGAAAACGAAGATTGGTTTCACATGCCGCATCTTCAGCTTCGGTCAGTTCCTCTGGCTCACCTCTTTTCTGCTTGGCTTTCAGCAAGGCACTGCGCGCCTCATCCGGCGCATCGCGCAATGCTTTCCATGCACGCACGACGCCTGAAACCGTATTGCGGTCGGCAATGCCGATCGCTTTCAACCCCAGCCCTATGCCCTCCGCAACATAATCCGACGGCGGCGATGCGCCGCGCAGGAAGGAATAGCTGCTGGTACAGGCAAGTTCCGCATAGCTCACGCGAATACGCCGTGCAGATACCATTTCGGTCGTTCCGTCCCATGGTCGGAGCCATGGCGGAACAGCCAGAAACGGCTCCCCTCTTTGTCCTCCACGCGATAATAGTCGCGGCTCAGGCTGCCATTGTCCGGCTCGTATCCCCGGACATGCCGCCACCATTCGGGCGCGATCCGTTCCGGGCCTTCCACGAGGGTCACGCGATGCACCTGCCTGCGCCAGCGGAAGCTGCGCGGTTCGCCGTCGGGGAAACCCGCTGTGACTTCGACCGGTTGCGGGGGATCGAACAGGTTGAGAGGCCGCATAGGCGGGTCTTCGGGGTCGGGCGCGGGCCATGCCTGATCGGGGATTTTTGCAGTTGCCGCCTTGGTGAAAAAGCTGCGTTCGGGGATGTGACTTTCGCGGGAGTGGAAGAAGCGTACGCGTTCGCTGCCGAGGCGGATGCTCAGTTGATCGAGCAACGCGCGCCAATCGCCTTCATGGTTGGGCGGACCGTCGATCTCCACCTGCGCGGGCGCAAGCGGCTCGGTGCGGGGCACGTCGAGCCTTATCATGTCATAACCGAAACCGGGATCGAGCGGGTCGGCGAGGCTGTCGATACGTTCGCGAAACAGCCGGGCGAGCAATTTTGCGTCGCGCGTCGGCAGCCCGCTGTCTATGGCAAGGCTGGCAACATGGCCATCGCTGCGGAACAGGCTCGCTTCGAAACGCCGTCCGCCCTGGCCGCGTTCGGCGAGCCGGATGGCAGCTTCTGTCATCAATTCCCCCAATATCGCCAGCGCCATTTCGCTATGCGCTATCGGTTCGGCAAAGCGGCGCTCGACGGTAATGGCGGGTGGCGACCGGCGCGGGGTGATGTGCGGGTCTTCTTCCTCCAGCAGGCGCGCGAGTTTTAATGTGCAGGCTTTGCCGAAACGCGTTGCCAGCGGCGTGCGCGGGCGTGTGGCCAAGTGGCCGATGGTTGCGAGTCCGGCGCGGCGGAGGGCCACAAGCACCTTCGGTTCCAGTTCCAAAGCTTCAACTGGCAGGTCATGGACGTTTTCGCAGGCAAACCGTGCCAGCGCACGAGCGCTATCGGGCGTCGCGCCAAGGGATATCCGGCTGCTCAAGCCTTGCCTTCGTAATCGCAATTGCACGTCGGTCACTATTGCCTGCTCGTCTGCGTAGAAATGCACCGCGCCGGTAATGTCCAATAGGATCGTGGAGGGCGGATGCGCCGTGCATAAAGGCGTATAGCGCTCGCAAGCAGCGACCAGCCAATCGAGCAACGCTTTGTCTTTGTCGGGATCGTGGGGGAAGGTAGTCAGCTCCGGAACTCGCGCGCGCGCGTCGGCGAGCGGCAGGCCGGGGGCAAGGCCGAGCGATAGCGCCCCTGCATCGCAGGCCGCGAGGATAAGCGCGCCTTTGCTTTTTTCGATCAGCGCATAAGGCGATTCAGGCGCTTTGGCGTTCTGGCGCGCCAGCCGCTCCGCCGGAAGCAAGGGCAGATAGGCCGCCAGATAGCGGCGCTTCGTGGAAAGTTCGTGTTGCATGATTCCATTCCAGCCGCATCGAAAATGGCGCAACGCCGCCTCGATGACGAGTGAGCGCAACATCGAAAGCGGTGTGGCCCGGCGCGTTCGCCGGCAAAGGCCGCGATGGCGCGGAAGCGATTTGCCAGCGGCTATAGGCGGCGCTTGGGGCTGGCTGCGCATCAAAACGCAGCAACAAGGCCAATACTCCTGCATGCGAAGCCGCCAGCATCAGCCGTCTGGTCGCGGTCAAATCGATCAGCGGCGCTTTGCCGTAAACCGACAATATCACCGCCGCTGCCGCCGCAGAACGGATGGCATCGGCGCTGGCGCGCAAGGCGTCCTTTGCATCGCGTGTTTCAACGAGCACCATCGCATCGGGATTGCCACCGAGCGCAGCCAGACCGGGAGGATAAAGCCGGCCGGAAAGCAGGCGGACCTTCTCTTCCGCTATCCAGACAGCCGGCTTGCCAGCGTCACCCAAGCGAAGCGCCAGCATCAGGGCGAAAGCCGAGGCAGAAGCGATATCCTCCGATTTCGCGGAAAATATCTCGTGCAATGCGGCGTGCGGTAGCCTCCCTTGCAAACGCTGGTCTATCGATAGCGCGCCAAATGACAGATACCCGTAATCGTCCATGGGCCGACATTTCTGCAGCACCGACGACAGCGCATCGCTTCGCAAGACAGGCTCTATGTTCATCTTTTGTTCTATAGCGCTTTTTTTGCCTTTGTGGAGTCGCCTTTTTGTCGCCGAATGCGTTTAGCTCGCTACAAGGCTGGGAGGAGGCTGCATGAACCCCGAAAAATCCGAAAGCGACGCAATCTGGCGCTTTGCCAAGGCTACCCGCGCGCATCCTGTTATCGATGCCGCCGATTATTTCGAGATTATCCAGGCCGCGATGATGAATGCGAAGCACCGCATCATGCTCATCGGCTGGGATTTCGACACGCGAATCGACCTGAGTCGCAGCCGCCGCAAGAAAGGCGACCCGCCCAAGCGGCTGGGCGACTTCATCCTCTGGCTCGCCGACCGCACGCCGGAGCTCGACATCAAGCTGCTCAAATGGAATATCGGCGCGCTGAAAATGCTCGGGCGCGGACAGACCATCGTCGATGTCGCCAAATGGGCAATGCACAAGCAGATCCAGTTCAAACTCGACGGCGCGCATCCGGTCGGGTGCAGCCACCACCAGAAGATCGTCGTGATCGACGACAAGATGGCGGCGTGCGGCGGCATCGACATGACCGCCGACCGATGGGACACGCGCGAGCATCTCGACGGCGACGTCCGGCGCAAGCGGCCCAATGGCAAATTATACGGCCCGTGGCACGACTGCACGATGCTGGTCGAGGGCGAAGCTGCCGCCGCCTTGGCCGAACTCAGCCGATTGCGTTGGGAAGTGGCGGGTGGCGACCCGCTCGAACCCTGCCCCGCCGATGCTGCCTCGCCCTGGCCCGAGTTCCTGAAGGCCGAATATCAGTTCGTCGAAATGGGCATTGCCCGCACCCGCGCCGAATATGAAGGCGCATCCGAAATACGCGAAATCCAGCATCTGTTTCTGGAGCAGATCGCCAAGGCGAAGAAATTCATCTACGCCGAAAACCAGTATTTCGCCTCGCCCAAAATCGCCGATGCCATCGCCAAGCGGATGGACGAGCCCGATCCGCCTGAAATTGTCATTGTCGGGCCGGAGACCGCCGATGGCTGGCTGGAGCAAAAGGCGATGGACGGCGCACGCGCCCAGCTCGTTCGCGCCATTGGCGAGCATGATAAAAAGGGGCGTTTCAGTTATTATATTCCCAGAACCACAGGCGGCGAGTCCATCTATGTCCACGCCAAGCTGATGATCATCGACGACCGCATATTGCGCATCGGCTCAGCCAATATGAACAATCGCTCGCTCGGCCTCGACAGCGAATGCGACATTTTCATCGACTGCAACCGTCCGGGAAATGAAAGCGCATGCAGCGCCATCAAGGCGTTGCGCGCTTCATTGCTTGCCGAACATTGCGGGCTGTCAACGGAGCGCGTGACACAGATGATCGACGGCGGATCGTCGATGCGCGACATCATCGACAGCGAACCGGGCAATGGCCCAACGCTCGAACTGCTTGACCTGCCCGAACTCGACGATGCCGAAAAAGCCATTGCCGACAACGCCATACTCGACCCGGAAAATCCCGATGAGATGTTCGAGCCCTTTTCCAGCCCCGGCCTGTTCGCGCGGGTACGCAAATTGCGGAAACCGCGCGAATAGCCGAGCTCTATTCCCAATAATAAGGCAGGCGCTTGCGGGTGCCGGTGACCTCCTCGTTAAGCGTCGCAGCGTCGTAAAGCCGCCCGCCGATCATGACTTTGGCGATCTTGTCCGAATTGCGGATGTCAGCGCTCGGGTCGGCGTCGAGGACAACGAGGTCTGCCAGTTTGCCTGCTTCGATCGAACCGACATCCTTGTCGTAGCCAAGTGACTTTGCGGACTCGATGGTCCCCGCTGCGAGCGCCTCGACCGGCGACATCCCGCCGCGGACAAACGACCAAAGCTCCCAATGCGCGGCGATGCCCGCCTCCTGCCCATGCGCGCCAATGGCAACGGGCACGCCCGCCTTGGCCAGCTTGTGCGCCTCGCGCGCGCTGTTGTCGTCGACATAATCACCTTCAGGCGCAATTTCGCGGCGCGCATTGTTCGCCTTTAGCTGATCGGGCGGATAATGTTTCGCCATCAGCGGATGGGCGAAGACATCGGTGTGCGCCCGCCAATAGGGGTCGCCTGCAGGTCCGCCATAGGTCACGACCAAAGTGGGCGTGTAGCCGACCTTCGACTTGGAAAAGAACTGCACCACGTCATCGTAAAAGACATCGAGCGGCACATTATGTTCGACCGTCGTATTACCGTCGGCGACAAGGTTCATGTCCATCCCAAACAGCGAACCGCCCTCCGCCACCGAACGCATATTCTCGGCAATCGCGGCAGCAACGACCTGCTGTCGCTGTTCGCGGCGCGGCTGGTTATAGTTTTTGACGCTGTGCGCCCCTTGCGCCTTCAGGCGGCGGACGTGCGCGAGTGCATCGTCATAGCTGTCGATCTGCGCATAGACGTCGGCATTTTTGGCGCCGTAGACGATCTCGCCGGTCGAAAATGACCGCGGCCCGACGATTAGCCCCGCGCGCTGCATTTCGACGGCCGGAAAAACGGTGGAGGCGCTGCTTGAGGGATCGTGCCGCGTGGTGATGCCCATCGCAAGGTTGAGCATGTTCACCCAATTTTGCTGCGGCGTATATTCATCAACGCCGTGCGGCCCGTGCGCGTGGGCATCTACCAGCCCCGGCATGATCGTCTTTCCGGTGACATCGACGGTCTTTGCGCCCGCAGGGATGGCCAGTTCGCCCGCGCGGCCAACCGCCTTGATCCGGTCGTTCTCGACTAGCACCACGCCGTTGTCGATAATGCCACCGCTCTTGTCAGACATCGTCACCAGCCGCGCGCCGGTGAAAGCTACGAGCCCGGATGGCCGGTCGGCTTTCATCGGCATCGATAGAGAAACGCCGGTCTTGGGCGGCTCGAACTTGGCAGGCTTTGCGTCCTTGGCGAGCGGCGCGTTCGGGAAGAAGGCGTTGGTCTGCGCCGAATAGAGCGTCGGCCCGATCGCCCAATGCAAGCTGTTGCCGTTGTTGCTCCAACGGATGTAATCGGCCCCGCCGCTGCTCACTTTGGTCACGGGCAGCGGACCACCCGATGGGGAGGCGCTCACCTCCTGCGTGCCGGGTAACAGCGGCATCACAAAGGCCTCGTAATTCTGGCGGAAGGCAAAAGCATTGCTGTCTGGCGAGACTTCAAAGACGGTTGCAAGTTCGCCGCTGGCATGGACGCGCTTGGCATCGCCGTCGAGGTCGGTACTGACAAGCTGCCGCTTGTTCTGCGCGTTCTCGGTAAAGAAGATGCGGTCGTTGCTGCTGCCGAAATGCGGGGTACCGCCGCTTTTGGTCACGCGCTCGATTGCCCCGCCGGTCGAGGCGATGCGGTAAATACCCGGCTGGTCCGAAAGCTTGGGCGAAACAAGCCCGCCACCGCTGCCTTTTTCGAAGACAATCGTCCTGCCGTCGGGCGAGAATCGTGGGCGGGCATAATGGCCTGCGAGCTGCGTCAGCTTGCGAGGCGAACCACCGCTTGCGCCAACGGTGCGCAGTTCGCCCAGCCCCTTGTCGGTCCATGCCACATAGGCGATCGTCTTGCCGTCGCGCGACCAGCTGGGATAAGCCTCCATCTCGGTTCCGGACGTCAGCCGTTTTGCCGCGCCTCCACTCGCAGGCTTGGTCCAAAGCTTGCCCATCGTTTCGAACAATATGGTCCGGCCATCGGGCGAAGTGACGACACCGCGCGGCATCGACGTGCTAAACTCCGCAGGCGCAACTTCGACCGGCGGACGCGGCGGATCGATAACGCCGCGCGTGTCGGAAATGCGGAAGGGGATTTCGCTTGCCGCGCCGCCGGGCCAATCCACCTTGCGGATTTTCCCGCCTGCCCAAAAAAAGATGCTGTTGCTGTCGGGCGACCAGTCCATATTCGGATAGACCCCGGTAACGGCCCAGGTTTCCTGCACATCCTGGTCGAGCGCATCGTAAACCTTACGTTCTTCACCGGTGGTGAAATCTTTCACATACAGCTTCGACTTCGTCCCCTCACGTCGGACAAAGGCGATTTTCTTGCCATCGGGCGATGGCGTCGGGCGCACCGATCCGCCGGCACCTGCAACTGCGGTTTCGGTCTCACCGGTTTCGATTTCGTAGCGCTCGATATCGAAAATCCGCCCGTTCGAATCCTGAGCGTACTGAAAGATCGGCCCTGGCGTGATGTTGCGGGTGAAATAGATATGCTTGCCGTCGGGCGCGTAGATCGGCTCGCCGAGTTCCTTCTGATGCTGCTCGTTGGGTTTTTTGACAAGCTGCACGCCGGCGCCGCCCGAAACATGATAAAGCCAGACTTCGCCAGTGCCCAGCGAGCGCCCGGTGGTAAAATGCTTTTTGGCCGCGATGAACCGACCGTCGGGACTCCAGCTCGGCTGGTTCAACAGGCGGAAATCCTCCTTGGTCAACTGCCGTTTGTCGCTGCCATCGGCGTTCATGATCCAGATATTGTCGCCGCCGCCGCGGTCAGAAGTGAAGGCAATGCGCCGCCCGTCAGGCGAAAAACGCGGCTGGGTTTCGAATGGCAAGCCGTCGGCGATGCGTGTCGGCGTCCCGCCGCTTACGGGAATAACGTAGATATCGCCGAGCAGGTCGAAAGCGAGCGTGCGGCCATCGGGGCTGACATCGAGGTTCATCCACGACCCTTCGTCAGTATCTATCTCGATCTGCCGCACTGTCAGGCCGGGAGGAGCTGCGACATCCCATTTAGGTTTATCAGCGGCTTTATCCTGCGCCATCGCGGTGGCAGAAACACAGGAAACACCCGCCAGCAGCGCGGCTTTAATCAACACATTCATCGGAAAGCTCCCCTATCCTTATGATTCGCAACGCTGTCATGCCTGACAGCCAAGGGCAAGACAGGCCTTCGACAGGTGCGAGCTTATTTTCGGCAAACGACGCATGCTGACGCTATCGATTCTGGCTAAGCGACCCTTGATAGGAAACGATATGCCCGACAATCGGCAAGCTGATATCGACGTCGAAGCAGAAGCGGCCCTCTCTTTCAGTTTCGAAACTGATGCCACGCGGCAACAGGGTTTTTGGAAGGGGAAATCCCAGCACTGACCAGCGGCGCGGAACGAGGGTGAGACGGTCGCCATCGATCACCAAAGCCAACGCGACCTCGATTATGCCGAACCGTTCGACAAGCAAATGTCTGTTCCGGCCCTTGCCTACATATTGTAGCGAATGGAAAGATTGACTGCCGAAAGTCCGTGTCCATTTTTCGCCTTCACCATCAGGGCTGAAATTCACCGTGACGGGTATCGACTGCGCAGCTTTCGGAAATCCTATGGTTGCAGCAACCAACCGGGCAAGCAAGCCCGCCCCCCGCTGCACATTGGCGGTGCCGCTCCATTGACGGGCATCCGGGCTATTGTGCAAAGCTCTGACTTGGCTCGAAAGATTGTTGAAGGCCGAACCCAATATGCGGCGATAGATCGGTTCGCTTAGGCAATCATCGCGAAATCCGGTATAGATTTTCCGCTTTGCAATCAGGCGGTCGTAGTCGGAAAGCTCCAACGCATGTGTCGCCGGGCGCGCCCCTGCCGCTGGCCGGTAGCCTGCCAGCAATTTGCGGACTATCCCCTCAATTGCCATCGAAGGAATGAACGGGCCATCGTCCGCCTCTGCCAGCAAATGCCAGCTGCGTTCGGCGGGTTGTCCGTTTCTGGTGCCTGTTGCATGGACAAACATGCCGCCGCGATGCTCGCCGAACTTCATGATATTGAGGACAGTGTAGAACAGGCGCGACAGCGGCGCGAGCGACGGCAGATTCAGCGCGTACCTTGCCTTTGCCAGCAGGTTTAGCATCCGGTGAAGGATTTCGGGCACGGGGCCTGCGCCCATCCAGATGTCGGTCATCGCCGGATGCTCGGGCGGCAACACTTGCAGGTCGGGAACATCGACCAGCGAGAAACGGATATTGCGCAACGGCAAGCGGCCGGGGACGGCGACCGTATAGCGCCTGCATTCTGCCAATCCCACGCCGCTGCCAACGCGGCCATCGCGGATAAGCTTCACCGGCGCGCCCGCATAGCCGACCACCGCGCGCATGACGTTAAGGCCGATGCCCGCATAAGGTGAGGGCGCGATGCCGCCTTCGACTCTCACAATATCCATGTTCTTAGCCATCTCGCGCAGGACGGCGGCGGTTAGCACCGGGAAGCTGCTGACGCCCGACAGGACGAACACCCCGACGGCTTTTGCTTGCGCGTCGAACTGCGAAATCCCAAACACGAAATCGGCGCCGTCGGCGAAGTCGAGATAGCTGTTCCCGGCGGATATGCAGGCTTCGACCACATGATAGCGATCATCGCCATAATCCTGGAACGGCCCAGAGGCATCGACCACAAGGTAAGGCTTTAGGCGAGCAAGACCGTCCGCAATATCGCGCCGGTCCAGCGCCACCGGCTCTGCAGTGGCAGCGCCTTCGAAACCGGCGCAGAAGGCCTTGGCCTTTGCTTCGTCGCGGCCGCAAATAAACAGCGTCACCTGTGGCAGGTCGCTCAGCAGCTGCGCCAGCCGACCGCCGAAAACGCCGTAACCACCGAGGATGAGTATCCTCACAGCAAACGCGAACGCAAATGCGCGGGCGGCACCCAGCAGGTGTCGCGTTTGCCGAAAATCCGATAGCGGTTGCGGGCGATCAACCTATAGACGGGATCACGCAGGAAAGTGGGTATCGGCCGGAAGACGGTGGCCAGTTTCCACGGCATTCCCAACCCTTCGTAGATGGACAGCACGGCATCGCTGTCCTTGTGGACGGTGTCGCCGTCGATTACGAGAATGGTCGTGGGATCGGCAGGGTCCAGACCATGACGGCGGAACAGTTCGGACCCCACCTCGCCTTGCATCGACGCGAGGTAGAACGCTTTTTTGCGATCATGCTTCAGGACGAAATGGGCGTTGGCGGAGCAGAGGACGCATTCGGCATCGAAGAGGATGATGCGTCCGTCCGGCAGTCCGGTGCTGCCTTCAAAAATTGGCTGGTCTGCATCCATGTCGCCTGCCGCTGTAGCGCGATAGGACGGTCAAGCCAATTGGATTGGGTTAAAGGGGGGCGGACCGAAGCCCACCCCGCATATCATACAATCAATTCAAACCGTCGACAGCCTTGCTGACGAGGATATTCACCGCGACGCGGCGGTTCTGGGCGCGGCCTTCGGGGGTTTCGTTATCCGCCAGCGGGTCGGCTTCGGCCATGCCGGTGGGGGTGAGCATGCGATAGGGCTTCCAACCACACGCCTGTTGCAGGTGGTTTACGACCTTCGATGCGCGCTTTTCGCTCAATACCTGGTTGAAGTCTTCGCTTCCGGTCGAATCTGCATAACCTACGACCAGCAAAAGCGCGTTGTTCATACCCTGCGCCTGGCTTGCTGCATTACAAAGCTCAGCCTTGTCGGTTTCGGAGATATTCCACTTGCCGGTGTCGAAGTTGACGTTGGTCGTGCCTTTGACGTTGTAATTGTCGATATCGCCGAAACGGCCACGCAATGCGGCGGTGGCCGCGGTCTGCTCGGCAAAGCCTTGCGCGGTGCCGGTCCGGATCATGGTAGCGGTCTTCATGTCGTTGTTCTTGAACCTGATCTGCGTTGCGACGAGGCTGCCACCCCATTGCACGGTCTTGGCGGTGACAGGCAGGCCGTTCGAAAGCTGCGAGGTGGTAAACTTCTTGCCCGAGCCAAACAGGCCAGAGCTTGCCTTGACGGTGGTTCCCTCGCTCAGATAAACCACGGTGTCGCTACCCGCGACATTGGTGACCTGGATTTTCTCCGCATTACGCGCAGAGATAAAGCCGGTGACTTCCGGTCCGGCTGGAAGCTCGCTCAGGTCGGCAGGCGGCGTGCCGGTAACGACAGTGCCGGCTTCCTGCTCATAGCCCGACTGCGCATCCTGCTGTGCCAGCGCCCATGACGGTGCGGTCAGCAGGGCGATAACGCAAAGCGCCTTTGGTCCTTTGGATTTGATATTCATTCTTCACTCCTTCACCCGGTAAACAGCCGAAACTGGCATATTCACGGCTGTTCGCGGACCCACCCCCTGTCATGGCGTGCCCGGCTGTTGGAGCCCCCTTTAAGTCTCGACAAGACGCGCAGCATGGATGCCACATCTGAACCTTGTGCGGGATGTGCTTGGGTCTGCAAACCTTTCCGGTCGATGAACGGGCTTGGTAACGGGATTGTTGAGCGGGCATTTGAGCCTTGGTTGCGACGAACCGTTGAGGGCTCAGGATATTCAGGCCGCGAGATGCACAGTTGCCGCATCTTCCTCGCTGCAAAACATGGCGCGCGCCTTGCCACCTGCCTTTGCACGATAGAGCGCCGAATCGGCGCAGGCGAGCAGCCTTTCCAGCTCGGTACCCTGCTCCGGCGCAGTCGCGATACCAACGCTTGCCGACACCCGCATCGCGGTGCCTTCGATATCATAAGGATGGCTCAACTTGCGGATGATACGGTGGGCGAGCATCCTCGCTTCGTCTTCATGTACAATCCCGCTTTGCAGCATCACAAATTCATCGCCGCCCAGCCGGGCGATGGTGTCGCCTGCGCGCATGACCGATTCGAGCCGGTGCGCGACCTGCTCCAGCAGGGCATCGCCGCTCGGATGACCGTAACGGTCGTTGACCGCCTTGAAACCGTCGAGATCGAGGAAATGAACGGCCAGCAGATATCCTTTGCGCGTCGCCTCAGCCATCGATGTTTGGAAACGCTCGCGCAACAACAGCCGGTTTGCGAGGCCGGTCAGCGGATCATATTTGGCAAGCTGCGCCATGTCGTGCCGTGCGGTGTGGTGCTCCACCGCCGAGCGGTAAAGATAGGCGACCGTTTGCAGGCTGAGACCGGTGATCATAGCCACCAGGATCGCTTCGATCAGAAACATTTCCATATGCAGAGCATCGGAATGCGCGCTGAAGGCGTGGAATGTGAGCGCAGCGACGGTCGGCACCGTCGCCAGCAGCAGGCTGAAAACACAAATGCGGGGGCGGACCGACGTTCTGGATACAATGCCAGCGCCGAAGCTGAAGACAAGGCTGACCGTGATCAGGTGCAGCAACGGATCATGCGCGGAGAGCGCCATGACATTGAGCAACGCCAGCAGCGCAGCGGATGCATAACTGCCGGTTGCGTAACGCCGTTCCCATTGCCGCAGGCTCTCGACATCGCCGACTGGTGCAACGCGGGCATAATTGCGGATGGAGCGGATGCGCAATAGCGTCGTCAACGCACCCGCTATGGCGAGCGCGGAATAAATCGGCGCGCCGAGCTTAAACGCGGCAAGGATGCACACGCAGACAAACACCGTGCCCAACCCGAATACGGGAAGCCGCATGCTGTACAGCATGTCGACGAAATCGCGGTAGACGGGTAGCGGCAATGTGGTTGGGCGAGCAAGGCGCTTGAGGCGGGCAAAATGCCGCTGGCACGGAATTGCCGCCGCGCGCCTGTCGGCGAGGGCTTTGGCGAGATCGGGTTCTGGACGCACGGCACAACACTTTGATTGAACCTGTTCCGGCTTTGCGGATCAGGTTCAGATTGGTTGGTCCATGTCCCGGCTTTAGAGGAGTTGGGCTAAAATAATGTTAACTGTGTGGTGATGGAGCCCCCTACTCTCTCCCTCTCAGAAAGGGGAGTGCGGGCCCGCAGCTCACCTTTGTCCCCTCTCCATTGAAGGAGAGAGCGAAGTGACCAACAGCTTCTCCATCATCGCCCGCTGGAAATTCTCGTCGCCGATCTCGACGATCTCATGCTCGACCACGGCGAAACCGGCAGCTGCGAAGGCCGGCTCAGCCATCAGGCTGGCATGGACCCATAACCGGGTTTTGCCAGTGGTGACCGCATGGTCTTGAATCCAGTCGTATAGCTTGCGAAACAGGCCTGTGCCTTGAGCCTCGGATCGGATGAAGGCGAAGTCGATATAGCCATCGGGCGCGAGGCTCATCAGGCCGACGGCGCGGGTGCGGTCGCGCGCCACGACTATCACCTGCCCGTCGAGCCGGGCCTCCCATTCCGCCCCGCTCCGCCGCTCCGGCACCCACGCCGTTCGTTGGGTCTCAGTATAAAGGCTCGGCCCGGTGCGGACAGCGTCGAAGATGACGTCGGAGATGTCAGGATAATCGGTGGGCGTGGCGCGGCTGAGGGTGTACGTCATCCGCAAGCTATTGGGCGTTCGCCCCTTCACCCGCGGTCAGATAGGCAAGGATATCGGCCTCAGCGGCGGGGTCGATCGGGGCCTTGTAAAGCTCTCGCATCTTCTTGATCGTTCCCTTCCACTGGTCCGGTGTCAGTTGGGGCTGGGTGAGGATCATCGAGGGGGAATGGCAACCGGCACAATTTGCGATCATCGCATCCTTGCCGGGACGATCGGGAAATTCGCCTTTGTCTTCGGGCAATTCAATCGAAACGTCTTTGAATTCGACTGCGGGCGAAGAATCGCAAGCGGTCGCCGCGAGCGAGAGAATAACCATCACCCGCTTCATGCGGGCACCAGTATGATGCGTTCGACGACATTGCGGGCATAGCCGCTCGGGTTCCAGGCCTGGACGTCGGGCTGCGTGATGCCGTTCGCGTTCGTGCATCTTGAGCCGATCACCAATTCGCGGGCAATCGGCGGCAAGATTGCCGTCCAGCGGCGAAAGCCGAGCGCGCCTTCGTCGGGGCCAAGCTTTGCGGGAATTGCTTTGTCGCCGACTAGCACATCCACTTGCGCGACACCGGCATCGCCGCCCATCGCAAGCCCGCGCAGTTCGAGCGGCTTGCCGCCCTCGACGCGTGCTCCCTCCGCGTGGCTGGTGATCCAGCTGCGCGGCGGCATCGTCGTGATCGACACCGTCGGGAAATCCTTGTCGCCCGGCTTCACTGGCACGGTCGGCATCCGATAGGTTTTGGCCATGAAATAGCTGTCATCCTCGTCGGTGTTCAGCACCTCGATATCGGACAGCATCTTGACCCAATAGGTCGCAAACCAGCCGGGGACGACGAGGCGGAGCGGGTAGCCGTTGAGCAGCGGCAGCATATCGCCATTCATGCCCCAGGCGATAATCACATCGTCGGCCCTCGCGATATCGATCGGCAGCGATTTGATGAATTGCGGCGCGCCTTCGATCATCGGCGTATCCAGCCCTGCAAAACGGACGCGCTTGGCATCGCCGCCGATGCCAGCATGATCGAGCACATCGCGCAAACGAACCCCGCGCCACCGGGCATTGCCCATCGCGCCGTGCGCCCATTGCGCGCCGGTAACGCGCGGTTCCTGCAAGCCCCGGCCATTGCCCGCGCACTGGTTGATGGCCATCACCTCGACCGACTCGCCCACGCGCACGACTTCATCCAGCGTGAGCGCAACGGGCCGTTTGACCGCGCCATGCAGCTTGAGCCGATGCGCGGCAGCCTCGATGCTGGTCGGCATCACGCCACCAGACCAGCGCACGAAAAAGCGGTCATTGGGCGTGATCACGCCCTTGTCGAACACATCGAACGGCGTTTCGAGGAGCGGCGGATGGACGCGCTGGACGATCATCTCGCCCTTTTGCGGGAAGATCGGGATGAGCGGGCGCAAGCTTGGGCCGCCGGGAAGCGCCAAGTCGGCGAAGCGTGAGGCCAGCGCGGGCAGCGCCGCCGCACCGACGACACCTGACGCGATAAGGGTACGGCGGGAGAACATCGGCTGGTGTATGCGCACACCGCCTGTGTTTGTCCAGCGGTGGCGAACACCTGACAGTAGAGAGCCCAGCCACCTGTTTGTCCCGGCTCAGTCACCAGCAATTAGTTGATGGGGTTGGACCTTTGAGCCATTTCGTCGATCTGGATGTTGGCGCCGTGTGCAATCAGCAAGTCAGTGCCGTCAGGAACCAGGACTAGCGACATTCGGTCACGGCTCGGCGGGATTTGCCCACCAGATGGAGTCTTGAAAGCGCCGACTGACCATCGGATCACAACGACCACGCATCCGCCGGGTAGTAGCTTAATCGACTCGACCTCTTCGAGTGACAGCGGAACGCCCCTGAACATTATATCGAAAAAAGCACGATGTGCGCGATCCACTTGCGGTTTTCCCCGCCAGTGCATTCCGACAATGTTTACCCAATGCACGTCCTTGGCATAAAGCGCCGACATCGCATCCATATCCGATGCGTTCCACGCTACCGCGTAGCGGGTCGCCAGCCGTTCGACCTTTGCCGCGAGTGCGCCATCAGAACCCATCGCCTTTCCATCGCTTCCCATCGTCGCTATTCCTGCCATCGCGCAGAAAACTGCCTGCCTTCTGTTCATCGTTCGTCCTCCGGATTGCGCATTGACTAGACCAAGCGATCAAGGAAGAATTGAACAAATGCGTCACTGGCCCTCGATCCATAGGGCAAAAAATTTACCGGGTGCATCGCCGGTAAAGGCATGACAATCTCGAACGAAGTGGGCTTGATCGGCGTAGCCGGCTGCATGCGCGAGATCGGTCCAGGACTGCGATGGCGATTGCGCCTTGGCGGCCAATACGCGATTGAAACGTACGCTGCGCGCAAACAACTTTGGTGTCAGGCCCACTTGGGCCTCGAACCGACGGGTGAATTGGCGGTTGCTCAGTCTAGCTCGCTCTGCAAGCAAGTCGATTCTGCCGCGTCCTCCGGATCGCTCGAGCATGACCGCCAAACGTGCGATTTCATTGAACGACGGAGCGTGTTGCAGTCGATCGCTGATCCATTGCTCGGCGGCGAATACCCGGAGCCTGAAATCGGGGGCTGCCATTATCGCATCACGCAATTCCGTCGCTTTGCTGCCGATAACGTCATCCGCACTTAATCCCTTATCGACAAGCTCGGCCATGTTAATGCCGAAAAGCGCATGAAAACCACAGGGCTGAAAGCCGATTGTAAATACCTCTAGATTTCCGGACATGCGTAGGCGCGCCCGACTGTAACTTTGAGGGCCGACGATGACAGCTTCGGGCACGCTCGCGAACGGTCGGTCGTTATACGAAACCGAATAGCGATCTTGCAGATAAAATTCCATGAACTGATCTGGCCGCGCAGGTAATGGCGCGGTGATTACACCCTGTCCGAGCACGGCACGCCGCTCCGAAAAAGAGCGCACAATTCCTTTTATTGGACTCGTCGCGTGACACCGCTGAACTTGCATTGCGCCATTATCGATTGCTGGCTCAGAAGGTCAACGGGTGGTTCCTTGTCTAGACGATATTTGCGTCATCGCTCGGCTGAACGAGGTTAAAGTCCACAACCGCCCACGACCAACAAAAAAGGCCCCGCAAGGGGCCTGTTTTGTTGGTTGCGGGAGTAGGATTTGAACCTACGACCTTCAGGTTATGAGCCTGACGAGCTACCGGGCTGCTCCATCCCGCGCCACCAATGCGGACCCGAGGGTCCGGAAACTAAAAAGCGGCCGACAACTGATCCAGTCGTGCGGCCG